>ENA-UOUL01000047-UOUL01000047.1-bioreactor-metagenome-genome-assembly--contig:-NODE-47-length-176225-cov-10.391830_pt1 | contig 176225 bp, 124 predicted proteins | sample MGYA00249838_ERZ747220 | MGnify/ENA primary metagenome ERZ747220 (study PRJEB28778, sample SAMN05720191) | bioreactor metagenome | isolation source: Anaerobic biogas reactor | place... | reverse complement strand
GATAGTATACCTGAGCGGAGATTCTCCCCAAACCACAGCCGCTGCAGCTCGCGCTCGACTGGGAGGAGTAGTATACCTGAGCGGAGATTCTCCCCAAACCACAGCTATATACCTTGTCGCCTAACAGATGAATAAGTATACCTGAGCGGAGATTCTCCCCAAACCACAGCCATGCAGCGTGACGGTTTATGCACCATCCGAGTATACCTGAGCGGAGATTCTCCCCAAACCACAGCTCTGCGTTGCATCAATCCACCACAGGACCGAGTATACCTGAGCGGAGATTCTCCCCAAACCACAGCCGGCAATCCAAACAATCCTGAGGGCGTTCTAGTATACCTGAGCGGAGATTCTCCCCAAACCACAGCCGCAACTGAATAAGCTAGTCAGGTACACGCAGTATACCTGAGCGGAGATTCTCCCCAAACCACAGCCGCGGTCAACCAGCGGCGCGACAAAATCTAGTATACCTGAGCGGAGATTCTCCCCAAACCACAGCGCGAAGACGTTATGGCTTGCTCACACGCCGAGTATACCTGAGCGGAGATTCTCCCCAAACCACAGCTATACGGCGCGACGTAATCACTAATGAGGAAGTATACCTGAGCGGAGATTCTCCCCAAACCACAGCCGCTCGGTGATGCGCACAATGTCCATGTCGAGTATACCTGAGCGGAGATTCTCCCCAAACCACAGCGAACGATCGGTGTCGAGTCAACACAATTGTAGTATACCTGAGCGGAGATTCTCCCCAAACCACAGCGCGCGTCAATGCCGAATCCGAGCCCGTATAAGTATACCTGAGCGGAGATTCTCCCCAAACCACAGCATGAAGTAGACGCAGGCGGCGCGAGTCTGGAGTATACCTGAGCGGAGATTCTCCCCAAACCACAGCCCACGTTTCTGCCACTCCTCCAGTTCGTCAAGTATACCTGAGCGGAGATTCTCCCCAAACCACAGCCGATAGTACGGCGTAACGTGCTCTCGATGGAGTATACCTGAGCGGAGATTCTCCCCAAACCACAGCATTCATAATGTTTTTCCTTTCGTCCGTTGTAGTATACCTGAGCGGAGATTCTCCCCAAACCACAGCTGGTGCGACTGTATGAGAGCGACAACACCAAGTATACCTGAGCGGAGATTCTCCCCAAACCACAGCCCATACGCGCTTCGAGTCACGCATGCACGGAGTATACCTGAGCGGAGATTCTCCCCAAACCACAGCGCGCGTCGCCACACGCGCGTTGGAGGACGGAGTATACCTGAGCGGAGATTCTCCCCAAACCACAGCGCGCGTAGTTCCCAATGCTGGGCGCTGGCAGTATACCTGAGCGGAGATTCTCCCCAAACCACAGCAAACGGGCTCAGCGTGTTCGTGCTGTTTTTGAGTATACCTGAGCGGAGATTCTCCCCAAACCACAGCATGTGCCGAGGATGCTCTTGCGTTAGTTGAAGTATACCTGAGCGGAGATTCTCCCCAAACCACAGCAGGCCCCGATGACGAAATAGGCGTTGAAAGAGTATACCTGAGCGGAGATTCTCCCCAAACCACAGCTCATTCGCGGTTGTAACGCCGCTTGACGCAAGTATACCTGAGCGGAGATTCTCCCCAAACCACAGCGTCGCGTTGCGAGACTGAGACCGGTGTTTACCTGGGTTGCACCAGCGGGTAGAATGTCTTTATTAGGGGTTCTCATCTCATCGCTATACTATCTATATATCCAACATGCCATGCGACACCTGGTTCGTATGGATTCTCCCACGTCTCCGCCCCGGGCTTTTATCTCTTGTAGCGCAGGCGTCTCGCCTGCATTCTTGTCTTTTCGGGGGACCGGCGTCCTCGCGGGTCATCCGAACGGGGGCACATAGTCGCGCCGCGTGGGAATTGAGTCCCGAAGGGACGAAAGACAATAGCCCCGGGTTTCAACCCGGGGATTAACGTCCCGCCCAGATCGAGTCCCGTAGGGACGACAGAATCCGCATTAGATCCCAGATGTATCTGGGATCTCATTCGATCCCGTGCCGTGTGAGAACCATGAACTATTCGGCTTTACGCGTTTTGTGATGATGGTACGCGGTCTGACCGTTCATCTATCGGGCGGCATCTTCGACTCTGCCGTCCCTACGGGACTTGGGGTCTTAGGGGTTGCGTGGACCCCGGGTTGAAACCCGGGGCTATTTTCTTTCGTCCCTGACGGGACTTACTCTGCGCGCCGGGGACGGCGTGGGATGGGCGGGTGACGGTTTCGGTATTGATCCTCAGCCTTTTTGCTCGTGCTGCCCTTTCAGGGCGCGTGCAATGAGGGGCGCGTTTCCCGGGGCGGCGTCACGCGTCCCGCGTGACTTGCCCCGGGCTATTCTCGGTCGCCCCTTCGGGGCTGCAAGAATGGGGGGACAACGTCGTCGCATTCGGGATTGCCCATCCGCTTCCCCTTGTAGGGGCAGCCCCCTGTGGCTGCCCATCCGGTTCAAACGGGGACACGTAGTCGCGCCGCGGACGGCGCTTGGAACATGTCCCCGTTCTTGTCCGGTGTGGAACCGGCGCCCCCGCCGGTCATTTGTCCTTGTCATTCTCCGTTGTGAGACAACGCGGCCTGCGTGGGCATTCCGCAAGCCCCGGCCGTCAACCCGCGAATCCGCGTCACGCATACATCGGGTTCCGTCAGGGACAAGAGAAAACGGGATTCGCGTCGCGTGCGAATTGAGTCCCGAAGGGACGAAAGAAAATAGCCCCGGGTTTCAACCCGGGGATTCACGTCGCGCCCAGATCGAGTCCCGTAGGGACGACAGAATCCGCATCAGGTCCCAGATGCATCTGGGATCACATTCGATCCCGTGGCGTTTGGGAAACGTCAACAATTTCTCTTTACGCGTTTTGTGATGATGGTATGCAGGCTGACCGTTCATCTATTGGGCGGCATCTTCGCCTCTGCCGTCCCTATGGGACTTGGGGTTTTTGAGGTTGCCTGGACCCCGGGTTGAAACCCGGGGCTATTTTCTTTCGTCCCTGACGGGACTTACTCTGCGCACCGCCGATCTCCGGGCTGAACTGAACCCCCGGGCTATTCTCGGTCGCCCCTTCGGGGCTGCAAGTTCGGAGCACAATGTCGCCGTGTCGGGGCTGCCCATCCGTAGGGGCAGCCCCCCGTGGCTGCCCTCCGGTCCGAACGGGGACACGTAGTCGCGCCGGGGACGGCGCTTGGAACATGTCCCCGTTCTGCTATGGGGTTTTCAAACTCTGTGCCCTCGGTGGCCAATGTCTTCCCACAAAAGAGCGCCGGGGGCCCGCCCGGCACCGGCTTTCCCGGAACGGAGCGGTCTCCGCGCTTGCTTTGATCATCATGCCATCCACTAGAATGAGGCCCGAACCGGAACCGTACAGGGATTGAAGGGGCGCGGGAGTCCGCCGTGGGAACCATCCTCAACATCATTGCGGCCGTTCACGAGGTGGGCAGCTGGCTTATCCGCGTGAGTATGTTGCTGGTGATCATCCGGCGGCACCGGCCGCAGTCGGCGCTGGTGTGGCTGCTGGTGATCTTCTTTTCCCCGTGGGTGGGGCTGGCGCTCTACGCGTTTCTGGGGTCAAACCGGTTGCCGCAAAAGCGCGTCGACCAGCACAAGCGGTTTCTTGAGCGCATCGATGCCCTGCGCGGGCGGTTCAACGGAAGCCCCGGCATCACGCGGCCTCAACTCGAGCCGGCCTTCGCGTCGACGGTGCGCCTGGCCCAGCGGCTCGGCCACATGTCCGTGCTTGGCGGCAATCACGCCGAGATCCTCTGCGACAACGACGAATTCCTGGACCGCATCATCGCCGACATCGATGGCGCCACGCATCATGTGCACGCGCTGTATTACATCTACGGAGACGACGCGGCCGGGCGGCGTTTTGCGGACGCCCTCATCCGCGCCGAACGGCGCGGCGTCGCGTGCCGCCTCCTGGTCGATACCGTGGGGTCCTGGGGAATGCTCACGCGCATGGCGCCGGAACTTGCGCGGGCGGGGGTGGAGGTTTTCGAGGCCCTGCCCGTGGGCTTCTTCCGCAGGGGTATGGCGCGCTGGGATCTGCGAAACCACCGCAAGCTCGTGGTGATCGACGGCCAGATCGCGTTCACGGGGTCGCATAACATGATCGACCCCAGCTACGGCACCCGGACCCTGGAATGGCACGACCTGTCGGTGCGGCTGACCGGCCCCGTGGTGTCGCAACTCCAGGCCGTGTTCGTCGCGGACTGGTATTTCGAGACGGACGACCTGCTCGAGGACCCCGCCTTCTTCCCCGAAAACCCGGCCCGGGGCGGCATCGCGGCGCAGGTCATCCCGAGCGGACCCAATTACCCCACCGAAAACTACCAGCGCCTGGTCGTCGCGGCGCTTCACGGCGCGCAGAAACACGTGACGATCACCACGCCATATTTTGTGCCCGATGAGAGCCTCCTCAGCGCGCTCGAGACCGCGGCGCTTCGCGGGGTCGAGGTCAATCTCATCGTGCCGCAGGTGGCCGACCAGCTTGTCGTCGGCGCGGCCGCGCAGGCGTACTACGAAGAGTTGCTGAATTGGGGCGTCAATCTGTACCTGTACCAGCCGGCCCTGGTCCACGCCAAGACCATGGCCATTGACGATGCCGTGGCGTTCGTGGGGACCAGCAATTTCGATATCCGGTCGTTTTCGCTCAATTTCGAAATCAATATGGCGTTTTATTCGGCCGCATTTGCCGGCGAATTGCGGAAACGGCACGAAGGCTATATCGAAAACTCCGCCCGTCTCGCGCTGGACGCGTGGGATGCCCGCCCCGCATCCCACCGGATCGTGCAGAACCTCGCCAAGCTGTTCAGCCCGCTGCTGTAACGCCCCGCCCGGGGCCGCCCGGATCCTCCCGAAGGCCTCGAATCCGCGTGGCCGCGGGCGCCGGCCGCTTTTGACATGCCGGGCCGTGTTCAGTAGACTCCGGGTCAGTCTGTCGTGCCCGTTCCATCGGGCGGTCCCTGGCTGGAGAAGGTCCGGAGAGCCATGAGATTTCGCGCACCTGTGATGGTTTCGATGGTGTTGTTGGCGGGTCTGTGCAGTGCTGCCGGGGCGCAGGATGTCGATTTCCGGGAGGCGTTTCGGAACGGCCGGTGGCGGCTGGAAACGCAGGGGTTCGCCGCGCTGCATTCGGGAAAGACCGACCGGGAAGGCGACAAGTTCGCCACGGTCTCCGTGGAATACGAGATGCCCGTATCGAGCCATTTCACCTTCGGGCTGCGCGGGTATCCGTTGTTCGTGTACCTGCCGCACCGCACGTCCGACGACACCCTGTACGGCGTGGCGGGCGGGGTTACGGCCCGGTATTATTTTCAGGAGGAGACGCACCGGGGCTGGTTCGCGGAAGGCGGCGGGAGCGTCCTGTGGCATTCGCGGTATTTCCGCGAGAACGGGTCGCGGATCAATTTCATGCTGGAGGCCGGGCTGGGCTACCAGTTCGAGCGGGACTGGCACGCCACGTTCAAATTCACCCACATTTCGAATGCCAGCACGAACCACGACAACGCCGGCGTGAACGCGCTCGGTCTGGGCGTCGGCTACACCTTCTGATTCGGGTCCGCGGCTTGCCAACACACGTCAGGTCTGGGCGCGGATTTCGTTGACCAGTTCGAGCGCCCGGACGGAGAGTCCGCGGGTCTGATCCAGCACGAGTTTTCCGCGGCCGTGGCGGAGTTCCAGGCGCATGTGGGCGAGTTCGCGCGCGATCGGCAGGACTTTCAGGCCGAGTTCACGGGCGCGTTCGGTCTTGCCCAGGGAATGGAGGCGGCACAGGGCCCCGTCGCAGGCGCAGAGGGCGGCGCTGACCTCGATAATGCGGCTGCGGGCATCGCTGATCTCGGGATTCTCGTAGATGAGGTCGAGGAGACGGTCGCGCGCCCAATCCGTCAGCGAGAGTTTCTCGAGGGTGTCGCCCCCGCGGGGTTCTTCGAGGAATTCCTCGACGGGGCTCACATCGATGCTGTATTGCCGCGCGAGGCGCATGTTGATGGCGAGTTGCCGCCGGTCGTCTTCCATGAGCCGGTGGGCCACGACGTCGCGGAAGTGGCGGCAGGTATCGGGGGGTGCGATCAGAAACACGTGGGCCTGGCCGGGGAACATTTCCAGGTGGCGGTCGAGCGGCATGCGCTCCCAGCGGCGGTCCTGGATGAAATCCGAGAGGTCGTAGATCTCCAGGTGCTCGACAAAGTCCGGGTTGATGCTGAGGTTGATGGAGGCCATGCCCCGGATATCGTGGCTGACGAGAAAGAACAGGTTATAGCCGTCGCCGCGGAGGCGGGAGGCCGTTGTCAGGGGCACGCCGTTGGGCAACTGGGCTTTTTCCTCGGAGCGCAGGGTCATGGTGTAGGCCCCTTCGGGTATGGGTTCCGGGCGGGCGCCGAGAATCAGGGGGGCCATGGCGTTGATGCGTTCCATGCGCTGGTCGAGTTCCTGCCACAGATCGCTGAACGTCAGGAAGGGGCCTGTCAGCGTGCGCTGGCAGGAGCCGCCGATCCAGATGGGCACGTTGTGGAACAGGTAGGTGAAAAAGCCCCGGCCCCCGGCCGCGAAGGCCGAGTTGACCATTAACCGGAGCTCGGGGCAGGTCGACCATTCCGGCGCGCCGCTGCCCCAGACGAATCCGGGCGCGACCACCCAGAACTGCTGGCCGCGGCTCAGGTTCAGGTGGGTTTCGACGACTTCCTGCACGCCCCACGAGTTGCGCGAATGGAAGTGGTTGACGCCCACCGCGGCGAAATGGGGCGCGAGGAGCCCCAGTTTGCCGGGATTGCGCGTGGTAATCACGAACGGATGCCGGGGATCGGCTTCGTAGACCAGGTCGCGCACCTGGAGCAGTTTCGGGAGGTCCTGTTCGCGCGGCTCGGTGCTGATCCCCCAGGCGAGCAGCCCCGGCACGTCGGCGTTGGCCCGGACCAGCTCGTCGACGGTGTCCCGCAGCAGGGCGGGGTCGTCCGCGAGGGGCATGCCGTACAGGGGCACGAATCGGACGCCGTATTCGAGCGCGGCGGCGTGCATTTCCTTCCAGTCTTCCCGGGTGAACCGTTCCGCGTTCTCGATGGCGACGCAGTTCTGGTGGTGGCGCACGACGTCTTCGAAGAGCAGTTGCCAATACTCGCTTACGGAAATGCCCATGGTCTGGGCGAGCTGCTGGGCCATCTGGGCGTCGACAAAGACGCCCAGGGGCACGAACTCGTCCAGCACTTCCGCGCGCGGCGGGGGAGCGGAGCACTCGAGCCGGGCGGCGTCGTGTTCACAGGCATCCGCTTCCCGGGGGGTCATGGCGCGGAACCGCACCTCGCGGATCTCCGCGGATTCCGTGGCCCGCACGGTCGAATAGAGGCGTAGAATGAGCGCGTCGAGCTGCGCCGGAAAACCGTTGTGCTGGATTTTGCGCGCGATGGTGCGCCACTGCTGGGTGGAATGCATGGCGTCGAAGGCCAGTCCGCCGGGATACGCCCAGGCACAGGCCAGCCGCGCGTTCTGGCTGGTGCAGCGGCAGGTGATCTCCAGAATGGGGAACCGGTTGAGGTCGATGGGAAACCGGTCGTCGCGCACGCCCAGGGTGCCCAGCGGCACCCAGTAGGTGGGTTCGTCGGAGGCCAGGTAATCGATCCGGCGGACGTCCTCGAATTTGCCTTTCAGTTCGACGGCGTGGTCGGTGCGGCTGCGGGAAACCGGGATGCGCAGCCATTCGGTGAACGCGGGCAGGTCGGTGGTGGTCCAGTGGGCCAGGTCGTCGGGGCCGAACGCAATGTGGTCCGTCTGGTCCCGTTGGGCCTCATCCGGTGCGGACAGGATGGCTTTGAGGTAGCCGGAATATTCGTAGACCATGCAGCGGCTCCTTTTGCGCTCCGCGCGGGACGGTGCTACACGGCGCTGACGCGCGTTTTGCGGCGGCTCGACAGGAATTCGTCGACGAAGACGCCGACCAGAATCGCCCCGCCGATGACCACGTATTCGAGTTCGCTCGGGATATCCAGGATCGTCACGAGGTTGATCAGGACCCGGATCAGGGCGGCGCCCACCACCACCCCCAGAATATTACCGGATCCGCCCCGCAGACTGCAGCCTCCCAGGACGACGCCGGCGACCGCGTAGAGTTCGTAGAAATTTCCGAACGTGGCGGGGCCGATCGAGTTGATGTTGAAGCCGAACAGGAGCGCCCCGATGCCGCAGATGAGCGAGCACATGGTGTAGGCGAAGATTTTGAGGCGCTGCGTGCGGATGCCGCTGAACCGGGCGCTTTCTTCGTTGGCGCCCAGGGCGAAGATGTGCCGGCCGTGGGGCATGAAATGGAAGAAGGCCGCCGTGATGCCCGCAAACACCAGAAAGATGATGAACGGCACCGGCAGGACCGAATGCTCATTGGGCACGAACCCGTTGGCGAGCCAGTTCCAGGTGGGATAGGTCGAGGCCGACCCGAATCCCTGGGTGGCGTCCTGCGCGATGACGCGCGCGAACCCGCGGTAGAAAAACAGGCCACACAGGGTCACGACGAAGGGTTGAATCCGGGCTTTGGTGATCAGCAGGCCGTGCCACAGGCCGATCAGGGCCGACAAGCCCAGCACGAACGGCATGACCACCCACGGGCTGTAGCCCTCGCCCTTGTCGAGCAGAAAGGCCGCGAGGGTGGCGATCAGGGCCACCACGCTGCCCGCCGACAGGTCGATGCCGCCCGTGATGACCACGAACGCCTGCCCGAGGCTCAGGATGCCGAACAGCCCGATCAGGGGCAAAAGGCTGCGCGCGTTTCGCGGGGTCAGAAAGTTGACGGTCCCGTTCTGGACATATTCCCAGATGCACGCGATGACGATCAGGCCGGCGAGCAGCCCGGCAAGCCCGAGGACCTTTCTCACGATTTGCCCGTCTGCTCCTTGAGTTGCGCCCAGAATTCGGCCACGGTGTCCTGGGTAATGGTTTTCACCGGGACGATGATGCGCTGGTCTTGCGGCACGCGCGACCGGTCGCCCCGGGCGAGTTCGACGAGCAGTTTCACGGACTGGTAGCCGAACTCGAAGGGCTGTTGCACGATGGTGCCGGCAATGTGGCCTTCCTGAACGCCCTGGAGGGTCTCGGCCTCTTCATCAAAGCAGACGATCTGGACCTCGCCCAGTTTTCCGGCGGCGCGCACCCCGCTGAGGATGGCCGGGCCGTTATAGCTCCACAACCCCACCAGGCAGTCGAGCTCGGGGTGGGTCGTGATGGCGTCCTGGGCGTTGGCCTTGGCCTTCATGCGATCGGTCTCGTCGGTGCGGGTGTCAATGATGGTGATGTTGGAACCCTGGAGGGTGTCTTCAATGCCCTTCTTGCGGTCCTGCGCGTTCTGGGCGTCGAGGGTGCCGACGAACAGCATGATCTCGCCGCCCTCCGGCAGGGATTTCTTGAGCAGCTCGCCCGCGGCCACGCCCGCCTGGTAGTTGTCGGTGCCGATGTAGCAGATGCGGTTGCTGTTCGGCGCATCCGAATCCTGCGTGACCAGGTTCACCTGGGCGGCCGTCTCGTTGAGCAGGGCCGTCTGGTTTTCGGGGTCCTTGGGGCTGATGGCGATGCCCGTGACGCCGCGGGTGATCAGGTCCTGCACGATCTGTTTTTGTTCCTGGGCCGTGCCCTGGGGCGGGATTTTGAAGAGGACGTCGCAGCCCAGCTCCCCGGCGGCTTTTTCGGTGCCGGCCTGGGCGATTTTCCAGAAATCCGACGCGTTGTTGGTTACGAAGGCGACGGTGATCGTTCCGGCTCCCCCGGCGGCGGCTCCCCCGGCCGGTTGCCGGTCCGGGCCGCCGCATCCGGCAATCGCTACGGCCGTCATCAGGAGACCTATCCCCAGCGTACGCATCGCTCATCCTCCCCCAGGTTGAGATCGCATCATGTTGAGACGTTAGTGTACACAGGAACCGAAACCGGTGCAAAAAGACCAGGCTCAGCCCATCGGCAGGCCGAACCGCCGGTCCGCGGGGTTGTGCGGGCGTTTCGGGCCTGCGATAATGCCGCCCGTCATTCCCCCGCACCATGAACAGGAGTACAACCGATGCGGAAGAGCACACTTCTACTGGCAGGATCCCTGGCGCTGGCGGGCGCGATGCGCGGAGGCTTCGCGGCCGAACCGCCGGCCCCCTGTGCGCCGGTGCCGACGCCCGAACAGCTCGCCTGGCAGCGCGACGAACTGTCCCTGTTTGTCCATTTTACGGTGAACGCGTTCACGGACCGCGAATGGGGCGACGGCACCGAAGCCCCGGCGATCTTCAATCCGGCCGAACTCGATTGCGAACAGTGGGTGCGGGTGGCGAAGGAAGCGGGGTTTAAACTCGTGATCCTGACCACGAAACACCACGACGGATTCTGCCTGTTCCCGAGTGACTACACGGAGCACGACATCGCGAACGCCGCGTGGAAAGACGGCCGGGGCGATCTGGTGCGCGAATTCGTCGATGCCTGCCGGAAACACGGGCTCAAAGTCGGCTTTTATCTGTCGCCGTGGGACCGTCACGAGCCCAAATACGCGGACAACGCCGCGTACGATGAACATTTCCGCAACCAGCTCACCGAATTGCTCACGCGGTATGGCGCCGTGTCGGAAGTGTGGTTTGACGGTGCGGGCGGCGAAGGCCATGTCTACGACTGGCCGAGTTACTACGCCCTGATCCGCAAGCTCCAGCCCAAGGCCCTCATCGCTATCTGCGGGCCCGACATCCGGTGGGTGGGCAACGAGGACGGGTTCGCTCGCGAAGACGAATCCAGCGTGCAGGTGCGCGACGGCCAGGAAATCTGGTATCCCGCCGAGTGCGACGTTTCCATCCGTCCCGGCTGGTTCTGGCACAAGCAGCAGGACGATCAGGTCAAGAGCCTCGAACACCTCCTCGACATCTATTACCGGTCGGTGGGACGCAACAGCGGGCTGCTGCTCAATGTGCCGCCCAACGACAAAGGCCTGTTCTGCGAGCTCGACATCCGGCGGCTGAAAGAATGGCGCGCGGCGCTCGACGAAACGTTCGCCACCGATTTCGCCGCGGGCCGGCCCGCCGTGGCCAGCAATGTCCGGGGCGGCGACGAGGCATTTGGTCCCGCCCGGGCCCTCGACGGCGACATCGACACCTACTGGGCAACCGACGACGACGTCCGGACGGCGTCGCTCGAGGTGGATCTCGGTGCGCCCGCGACCTTCAACGTTTCCCGCGTGCAGGAATACATCCCGCTGGGCGAGCGGGTGCGCGGATACACCATCGAAGCGTGGCAGGACGGCGCCTGGAAGGAAATCGTGAAAGGCACCACGGTCGGACACAAGAAACTCGAACGGTTTCCGGACGTTACCGCGCAGAAGGTGCGTCTGACCGTCACCGAATCGCGCGCCTGTCCTCTGATCGCCGGGTTTGGGGTGCACTACGCCGCCCGGTGACGTTTTCGGCCCGTACAGGCGGTTTGACCTGCACGGCGGTAAACGGTAAGCTACTCGTTCTATCTGTTCTGTGGCGCAGTCCGATTACGCGGTATTTCTGGGCATATTCATGGCGGTTCGAGACAGCATAAGCATCATTATGACGGCCCTGCTGGCGGTCGTGCTGGCCTCGTGCGGCGGGGACGGGTCCGTCGTCGAGATCACGCGGACCCGCACCGTGGAATTCCTGCCCAAACCGCCCGGGCCCAACGCCACCAGCGCGCAACGGTTCGGTTACGAGCACACGGCGGCCATGCCGTCTCCGCACGGCGCGGCGCCCGCGGCGGAAGCGGCGGAACTCCCGTTCACGTGGACCGCTCCCGAGGGCTGGCGCCCGGCGGCGGACCGTCCCATGCGCGTCGTGACGTTCACTGCCGGTCCGAACCAGGAAGCGGAATGCTACGTCACCATCCTGGGCCAGGGCGGCGGCGGCGCGGCCGCGAACATCAACCGGTGGCGGGAACAGATGGGCCAGCAACCGCTCACGGAAGCGGAGGTGGCCGCGCTGCCCGTCATCGATGTGCTCGGGAAACCGTCGCCCTGGGTCGAGGTCCGGGGCACGTTCACGGGTCCGTCGGGCGCGGCGGTGGACGACGCGCTCCTGCTCGGCCTGGTGTGTCCGGTCGACCCGTTCAGCGTATTCGTAAAGATGACGGGCCCGGCGAGCGTGGTCGAGCCGCAGCGCGACGCGTTCCTGGCGTTCTGCACATCCCTCACATGGAGCCCCGCCGCGAACTCATGAAGGATCTCCTGCGCAATCTTTACCGCTTTCTGTCCTCGTACGGGCTCTCGTGCGTGCTGTTTTTCCTGCTGTTTCTGCTGACGCTCATGGGGACGCTCGAGCAGATCCACCTGGGCCTCTTCGACGTCCAGAAAAAGTACTTCGAGTCGGTGTTTTTGATCCACGAGCTGTTCGGCGTGCTCCCGATCCCTCTGCCGGGGGCGTACCTGGTCATGTCGGCGCTGGCGGTGAACCTGTTCCTGGGCGGGATCGTCCGCGCGCGCAAGGGCCCTGCCCATTGGGGCGTTCTACTCGGACACATCGGCATCGTGGTGCTGCTGCTCGGCGCGGGCATCCAGTACCGGTATTCGGAGAGCGGCAACCTGACGCTGTACGAGGGGGAGCAGTCCAGCGAATTCGAGAGCTACTACGAGTGGGAGCTGGCGATAGCCGACGCGTCGGGCGATGGATCCTTTACGGAGCATATCATCCCCGGGCGCCAGTTCATGCACGCCGGCGCGCGGACGTTCCGCAGTCCGGCCCTGCCGTTCGAGGTGTGTGTCGAGAGGGCGTTCCGCAACAGCCTGCCCCAACCCGTGAAGCCCGGCGACACGCCCGCGGGACCTGTCGTGGACGGGTTCACGCTGGTCTCCCTGCCCCCCGACAAACAGGCCGAACGCAACGCGGCGGGGGTCTACGTGACGATCCGGCCTGCGTCCGGCGAGGCGACCGAGGCCATTCTCTGGGGCGTGTCGCCGGTTCCGCTGACAGTCGAGATGGACGGGAAACCCTGGGTGATTGATCTCCGTAAGGAACGGTTTCAGCTGCCGTTTGCGGTGGCGCTGGACAAATTCACCCACGAAATGCACCCCGGCACCCAAATGCCCCGGAAATTCGAGAGCGACGTGCGCAAGGTAGAGAACGGCATCGAGCAGAGCGTCACCATCAGCATGAACGCCCCCCTCCGCCATCGCGGCTACACCTTGTACCAGGCTTCGTGGGGACCGCCGGACGCGGGACCCGGCGAACCGCTGTTTTCGGTGTTCGCCGTGGTGAACAATCCGGCCGACCAGTTCCCGCTGTACGCCTGCATCATCATCAGCGTGGGCCTGTGCGTGCATTTCGCGCGGAGCCTGGTGCTCTACCTGCGCGAGCAGAGTGAAGGCGCGGCATCATGAAACGGCGGTTTACCATCCTAACGGCCTGTGCGATGTGCGCGGCGGCGGTGTGCGCGTTCGCGCAACACCCGCCCCTGCCCGCAGAGGCGCCGCCCGCGCGCTGGGACCGGGAAACGCTGGAACTGTTTGGCGCGCTGCCCGTGCAGGACGGCGGCCGCATCAAGCCCATGGCCACGTTGGCCGCGTTCAAGCTGCTCAACCTGCGCGGCATGCGGTCGTGGCGCGGTCCCGAACGGCCGGGCGACAACCGCCGGGAACGGATGCTCGCGGGCATGACGCATCCCGAACTGGCGCCGGTCGAATGGCTCATGGACACGCTGTTTTACCCGCGCGCCGCGGCGTCGTATCCGGTGTTTCTGGTGCATTCCGACGAAGTGGCGGAGGCCATTGGCGTGCCGCACCAGGGCAAGAAGAAACGCGACCGGTACTCGTACCTGGAACTGCTGCCGGGACGCACGAAGCTGTTCCAGCTCGCCGACCAGTATGCGGCCCGTTCCGGAGGCGAACTGACGGGGCTGCAGCGGCAGATCACCCATCTCGCCCACAATGTGGCGGATTACGAATCGCTGTTGTCGTTTTTTGATTTCGCCCGCGAAACCTACCCCACCCGGGCCACCGAAGGTTTGCGCCTGATCTTCACCGAGGAAGATCAGACCCGCTACAGCGATGTGCTGCGGCGCGCGCCGCTGCTCGCGTCGGTCATTCACACGCTGAACACCGCGGAAGGCGGGGAACTCAGCGCCGAAAAACGCGAGGCCGAGCTGGCCGCCCTGCGCGACCTGCTGGGGCGCGTCGACCGCTTCGGGTCGTCCGCAAAGGGCATTGCGCTGCTGCCGCCGCTGTCCAACGGTTCGAGCGAGCAATGGGTGTCGCCGGGGGACGTGGTGGCGGAGGCGTTCATGGCCGAGGAGCCTCCCGAGGCGCACCTCGCGCTGGCGGAATCCCTCGAGACCCTGGCCGCGTCGGTGGATGACCGGTCGGCGTTCAAAGAGCGCCTGCGCGGCGTGCACGGCGAACTGGTGGGCCGGGCCGCGGAACGGGGGGAATACCGCAGGGTGCCGCTGGAGATGTCGTTTTACCGGTATCAGCTCATCGGGCGCAGCCTGACGCTGTTTATCCTGTGTTTCGTGCTGGTGGCGCTCACGTGGCTCAAGCCCGGCTGGCGGCGGCTGACAGCCGCCGCGCCGTATGCGCTGCTGGTCCCGACGGCGCTGCTGGCGGCGGGCATCACGATGCGGTGCATTATCCGCGGGCGGCCGCCGGTTACCACGTTGTACGAGACGATTCTGTTCACTACGGCCGTGTGCGTGGCGCTGGCCATCGCCATCGAACTGATGAACCGCCGCCGCATCGCCGTGTCGCTGGGCGCCGTGCTGGGCGTGGCCGGCATGTTTATCGCCAACCGCTATGAACTCAAGGAAGGCGTCGACACCATGCCCAGCCTGGTCGCGGTGCTCGACACCAATTTCTGGCTGTCTTCCCACGTCACGACCATCGTCATGGGCTACGGGGCGGCCCTGCTCGCCGCGGCCATCGGACACGTCTACATCCTGGGGCGGGTGCTGCGCGTCCGGAAGAACGACGACGAGGTCTATGCGGGCATTTACCGCATGACCTACGGCGTAATGGCGTTCGGCCTGCTGTTTTCCGTGGTTGGAACGGTGCTCGGCGGCATCTGGGCCAACGAGAGCTGGGGCCGGTTCTGGGGATGGGACCCCAAGGAAAACGGCGCGCTCATGATCGTGCTGTGGATGCTCATTCTTTTCCACGCCCGGCGCGGCGGCTATATCCAGGGGCTCGGTTTCAACATGGGCGCGGTCGTGTGCGGCATGGTGGTGGCGTTTTCGTGGTGGGGAGTGAACCTTCTCGGCGTCGGCCTTCACAGCTACGGGTTCACCAGCGGCATCTTCCGCGTGCTGGTGGGGTTCTACGTTCTCGAGACGCTGGTGGTGTTGTTGGGGTGTTTTGTGTGGCTGCGCGACCACGGCTACCTGGCGCCCGCCGAATCGACGCCGTGACCCCGCCCGGGCCAGCGCGATGTTGACCCCGTCCGGAAATGGCGATACCGTATGTGCAGGACTGCCTTCCGAACACGGATTTTTCACCATAAAGGAGCGGTGTAATGAAACGACAGCTTGATCGACGTGAGTTCTTGAAATCCGGATCGCGGGCGGGCGCCGGCATGGTGTTCGCGGGCGCGGCCCTGGCGCAGGCGGACGCCCCGCAGCCTCAGCCCGCGCCGCAACCCCAGCCCGCGGGAGCGCCCGTGCGCATCGGGCTCGTGGGCTATGGCAAGCGCGGCCGTTCGCTCATCAGCACGCTGAACGCGCTGGGGCCGGACGTTGAGATCCGCGCCATCTGCGACGTGCTGCCCGAGCGCGTCGCCGAAGCCCAGACCGCGCTCGAGGGCATGGGACGTCCCAAACCCGCCGGTTATGCCCAGGGCGAGGAAGACTTCCGGCGGCTGTGCGAGCAGGAGGACCTCGACATCGTGATGAACGCCGCGCCGTGGCACTGGCACGTGCCCATCTGCGTGGCCGCCATGGAAGCCGGCAAACACACCGCGACCGAGGTGCCCGCCGCGGTGACCGTCGAGGAATGCTGGCAACTGGTCGATACGGCCGAAAAAACGGGCAAACACTGCATCCTGCTGGAAAACTGCTGCTATTTCCGCAACGCCATGATGGTCCTGAACATGGTGCGCAAAGGGCTCCTGGGCGAAATGCTTCACGCGGAAGCGGGGTACCAGCATTACCGGATCGCCAACAACGTTTTCGACGCGGAAGGCAACCTGCTGTGGTGCGGGGAGCACGAGGCGCGGCGCGACGGCTGCCTCTATCCCACCCACCAGGTCGGTCCGGTGGGGCAGTGGATGAACATCACCCGCGGCGACCAGTTCGCGTACCTGGTGTCGATGAGCAGCAAATCGCGCGGACTCAACCTTTTCGCGGCGAAACATTTCGGGCCGGAGCATCCCCTGGCGACGCGGGAATACGCGCTGGGCGACATCAACACGACCCTGATCCGCACCGAGAACGGGCTGACCATCACCCTGTACCACGATACGCAGGCCCCGCGCCCCTACGACCTGATCTACCGCGCCCAGGGCACCAACGGCCTGTACATGGGCACGCTCGACAAGATTTTCATCGAGGGCCGGAGCCAGGGCGACCAGTGGGAGGATATCGCCCCCTACCTGGAAGAATATGAACACCCCCTGTGGAAAGCGCTGCAACAGAACGCGCTCGGACACGGCCACGGCGGTGGTGATTACATCATGATGTACCGCCTGATCCGGTGCCTTCAGGCGGGCATCGAACCCGACTCGGACGTCTACGACGCGGTCGCCTGGAGCGTGATCGCGCCGCTCAGCGAGATGTCCGTCGCCGAGAAGAGCCGGCCGGTCGATTTCCCCGATTTCACGCGCGGCAAATGGCGCGAACGGCAGCCCCTGGGCATTGTCGAGGCGTGAGCCGGGGGCCCGGCGGCAGCAACGACGCGGTTTACCGTATGGCAACGGGCGGGTGTTTGAGCCCCCGCCCGTTTTTTCTTCGCAGGGCGTGTTACGGAACGGGGTCTTGCCGGGACGCGTAGTAGGCGCTCAGCGGGTCGCCTGAAAGCGCCTGTTCGGGGAGCCCCGCCGCGCCGCCCGGGGCGCAGGTCGCGACCACGCTGATTGGCTCGGGCCCAAACACGACGTTTCCCCATACCATTCCGCGCGCGGGGTCGTGGAAAAAGGCCGCGGGCGCGCCGTTCACGGTCACCCGGCCAATGCGTTGGCCGCCGGTGGCGATGACCACGCAATCCTGCCGGCCGGCCGGGCCGTGGAGGGCGAGGGACAGGGTCCCGTTCGCGGGGTCCCACTGTTCGGAGAGGCGTTTTCCGCCCCACTGGTGATATATCGCGTTCACAGGCACTGGGCGGACATAGAACAACCGCGTCTGGTTCGGGAGCAGCGCAATCTCCCTGAGATGCGCGAGGACCGCCCGGCCCCGCGCGACCGCCGCGGTTCGTGTGTGCACGTCATACAGCGCGAGAGGCCGGTCTTCCTCGAATGGCGGCAACGGCAACCCGGTGAACGCCACGGCCGTTGTGGCCGGTGCATTGTTGGGGTTTGCGACGACGACGAGGGCATCATCCCACGTGCGGTTGTGATACAGGGTGGCGCAGGCGCCGGGCGCGGTAGCGGCAAACGAGTCACGAGACGTTGGAAACAAGTGCAGGCCGGATTCGTACAGGCCGAAATAATGCTGGGCGGCGTTGAAGGTCTCGACAAAGAGGACCTCGTCGGGACTCACGCCGGATGCATAGGGGAACTTGTCCGGCCAGAGCCGCCAGTCGAGGTAGCTGTATTGCCCGCCGCCCGTGAGCAGGTCGTAGGCGTAGGCGAGCTCCGCGCCGCAGCGCGTCGCCTCACTATCGCCCGCCCAGAGGCAGCCCTGAGCCGGTTGATTGTGGTACGACCCATACTGCGCCCAATACGACTCGACCGACGGAAAAGTATAGCCCTCGCCGAAGAGGTGGCAATCGAACGCGGATATGGCGGGCAGAATAAACCCGTGACTCGAGTGGTCGATCAGCACGGCATGGGGAACTTTGGCCAGCAGGGCCTGGCGGCGGCGCCAGTTCACCTCGTGCAGCTCAATCAGACAATCGTACACCGGTTCCGGATGGCCGTGTTCCTTCCAGAGGGAGCAGTTCGCGTAGGGCAGGTTATCGTCGATATACATGCCGTCGATGGGGTAATGCTCGAGCATGTCGGCGATAGTGGCCATACGGTACTCGGCGAGCCCGTTGGGCGAGGCGAGGCAGGTGGCCATGAGATCGCAATAGGGGTCCATGGGGGCGGCATAACGCCCGCCGTAATTGAAACCCTGCCAGAGCGGCCATTCCCCCGCGGCGATGCGTTCCTGCACGCCCGGCGCGTTGGCGTACATAAGGTCCGCGTTGGCTGTCCAGATAAACAGCATGCCGGTGTCGTGCACGGTTTTCAGCACGCGGTCGAATTCCCCCGCGGGCGGCCGCGGCTCGCCCGGCGTACCCAGGCGGTGCATCTGGAACAGCGTGAATCCCAGCCGGGCGGCCGTGCGGATTTCGTCATCGGTGGGGTAGGGGTGTTTGCCGTCGCCAATCCAGATGAACATGCGCAGGTCGCGCCAGCGGGGATGGGGCAGGCGGTTCGGAGCGACTGCCAGGCCGGTGCGGAACGTGAACGACTCGCCGGCCGGCACCACGAAAGGTTCACCGTCCGGTTCGGCGCGTACGATGTGCTGCGTCAGCCCCACCGAGGCGTTGCCGCTGCCGGATTCGGTTACGGTCAGCGACGCGAGCGGAGCGTCGGCGGGTTGCCGGTACGTGCCCCCCCGATCCGTGAAGATGGCCAGGGCGGCTTCGTGGCTGAACACCTCGAGGCATGAGGTGAGCGTCGCGAGCCCGACGGTTTGCCCGCCTTCGGGCAGGGCCCCCTGGAACGAGTCGATCCCTTCCGAATTCCGGCGTTTGTGGAGGTAGTGGCTGAACTGCCCCTCCGCGCTGACCTCGAAACGGATGCCCTCGGTGAGCGCAAAATCCGCGGCGGGGCTCACCGTCATCGCGCACACCACGACGCCGTCGTTGTAGAACGTCGTCTCGAGCGTGTAGGGCGCCCCCTCGCGCAGGGCGCCCCGCGTGTTCAGGATGACCTGGTTTCTCCCCTGGGTAACGACATCCGTCGTGCCGCCGGTGCATTCCGACAAGGGCGTGCGATCGAACCACACGTCAGCGGGTCGCCGGAGCCGAACCAATCCGTCCTCTTTGGTTTCCAGTCCCGTGATCGTTCCCGACGCACGATCGACGGTGTAGCGGTATGTCGGGCCTTCGACGACAATGGCCGCGTCGCTCACGGTACAGCTCAAATCCTCGGAGGGCAACGGTTCACGCAAGACCTCCGTGATCGTCTTGCTGACCGGCGAGGCGCCGAGGTTCAGGGCGGCAACGCCGCAGACCACCATGCCAAGCCACACTGATTTCGGCATCATGCGAGATCTCCCCCGGTCGGCCCGGATTCACGGCGCGCGGTATTACGAGGCCGGCGCCGAAAACGTCATCTGGGTCTTTTCACCGCTGCCGGACTCCCCGTTCGACACGAGCCATGTCCGGGGCGCGCGCTGCATGATGTCGACCGGTTGCGCCACGCGGCGTTTGATGCCGGCGATCTGAGACGCCAGGTCGCGGTGCGGGGCGCCCACCAGTTCGATGGGACCGCCGAAAAACGCCATGACGGTGCACACCTCGTCGCTCAGTTTGCGCACGCCCGACACATCGAACCGCACGGGCCCGGCGGCGATCCGGTATTCCCAGAGCCGGCTCGTGCATCCCGACGCCTCGAGCCAGTCGTCCAGGCCGTCCTTGATCGTCGTTGCGGAGGACGGAAACACGGGGAGCTTGCCCGCGGCCTCGGCCATGACTTCGTGGGCGAGGGCGTCGGCCTGGGTGCGGGTCATGTTGAAGGCACGCAGCACTTCGTCGGGAAGGGCCGATTTCTGGATCACGAAGAACTGGAATCCCCATCCGGCGACTTTGCGCATGTTGGCGACGGCCTGGGCCCGGCCGTCGGGATGCGACAGGTTGAGCCACATCTGACCCGCCATCGACGCGGCGAAGGCCTCGCCGCCTTCGGTGGTTGCGAGCGGATCAACCGTGATGCCCGGCGTCATCTCGGCCGCGGCGAGCGCGGCGGCCACGCTCTGCATCGATTTGGGATACCGCGGGCGCGCCCCTTCCAGCGCGCCCGGCCGCGATTCCCACGTGCCGGGCACCAGGGCGTGTTTCACCCCCGCGGCGGCCCATTTGCCGGCTTCCGCGTACAGGGCCTCCGCGCCCGCGTCGTCCTCGACGGTGCACCAGAACCGGGGGGCGTCCGCCAGCGCGGCGGGGCAGGGGAGTTTGCTGCGCATCCAGGTGAAATAGGTCTCAACGTCTTCCGGTTTGGGCACGGAAAAGGTGATGAACACCGGGTCGGCGGCCAGCGAGGCGCCGGGCTCGAGCCGGACGGGCGGGTCGTAGACCGAGGCGATCTCGCCCTGCCAGGTTCCTTCGAACGGTTCCAGGTTGATGCCGGACCGGGCGATGTTCAGCGGCACCACGCCCAGGGCGATGGTGCGGTCGTTCGCGGGATCGCGGAAAAATGCCAGCGACGATTTGGCCGTGCGGTCGAAGGCGGCGTACCCCGCCCGCATGTCCAGCCGGCGGATTGCGCTTTCCATTTTGCCGCTGACATTCTTCATGCAGCCCGGCCCGAATATCGCCGGGCTCATTTTCTTGATCTCCAGGGGCGTCTGACCGGCATTGGTGACTTCCATGCGCACCACCAGGAACGGGTATTCGTTCTGCACGGATACCCGGTGAAGCACCTTGAGGCCGTTGCGTTCCGGGAAATCCGAGCGGAAATCGCTGCATCCCCCCATGGGCGTGTCCGCGCGCTCGCGGTCCGCCGCGCCTTTGTCGAGATCGGCCAGAGGGATCACCGTGTCGTCGCCGAGCGTGATCGACGCGCGGGCCTTCTCGATGAATTCGCCGAGACCCTCAAACTGAATGGTCCATTCCGCGTTGTCGGTCGCGTAGAGGAACTGCGCCCGGTTTTCGTCAAACGAAAACACGTAATGGTCGCGAAGCGCCCACGGCAGCGCGGAGAAATCCTGTTTTTCCTCGCCGGCGGTTGCCGGCAGGGCGGTGAGAACAACGGCCATCACACAAAACGCCACCCGAATGGACATCGAACGCAGGATCATCATCGGCCCTCTCCAGAACGTTGCAGGCGCACGAGGTCTGCCGTGCGCGCGGTCTTACCCCGGTTTTCGAGGCGGGATTATACACGATACTCGCCCGGAACCGGACATGCGGGCCCCCGTGCAGGGTCCGGCATGCGGGCGAGACCCCTGCGCTGCACTTCGCCGGCATCATTCCCGCCGTGAGTGCGGGGCGGATCCTGTGCGATGAAGCCGTCCCCGAACGCGGGCGCGGTGGGATCTCTTTCGTGCGCGAACGGCCGGCTAGAGCGATTCGCCGATCGCCACCGTGACGGCCAGGGCCTCGCCGCCCCGCAACACGGCGATGTCCAGGACGGTCGCCGGCTGGCCCGTCAGGGCGCGGTGCGCGTAATCAAACGACTGCCCCGCCATGTCCATCCCGTTGACGGATACCAGCAGGTCGCCGGAGACCAGTCCCGCCCGCTGCGCAGGGGAGTCCTCCGCGACAAACAGGCTCCAGAGGTCTTCCACCTGTTCGGCGGGGGTGACGCCGGCGCTGTGCACCGGGGGGTCGTGCCACGGCACCGGCACGAGCGGCCGCAGGTGAAGCGTTCCCGCGGCGCGGTCGAGCGCCAGGGCGAACCGCGTGTAAAACCGCATGCCGAGCCGGGGCGCGGCGTGTTCTTCCAGGACCTCGCAGAGGGGCGTCACAACCTCGAGCGGCCCGACCGTGCACTCCGGCAGGCGGATTTGGGTGGCGCCCCGGACTCCGTCTCCATCCGCCACCCGCAGCCGGGGCGTATGCTCCGTGAACAGGCCCCACTGCTCCAGGAGGTCCCGCGGCAGCGCGAGCGTTCCGCTGAATGCCGTATCGAGTTCGGCCTCGACGGCATGCGCACCGTTTAGCGTGACGGGCACGCGCATGACGCCGCCGGGTCCCGTGGTCATGGGCACGGCAATCCATTCAGGGCCCATCTCGAGCGGGTACCGGGCGATGCGGCCGCCCTCGCAATCAAGGAGGAAGCGTTCCGGAAGTCCCGGCAGCCCGAGAATGCCCGCGACGCGCAGTCCATAGACCGATTCCATGGGGGCCAGGCCGGCCGCGTAGGCGCCGCACCCGATCGCGGGCCGTCCCGCGACCTCGAGGGCCTGGACCCGCACCCGCTGCGCGGTAAACCCGCCGATCTGCTCCGGCTCACCCACGCTGGGCAATCCGAGCGTGGCGGCGATGGGGGCGTCGAGCGCGACATAGGGCGCCGCGGTGTCGACGAGAAACGGATACGGGCCGACGCCGTCCAGCCAGACCGGCACGAAGGCCCGGCCGCGCACGATGGTGACCTCGTGCCCGGCGGACAAGGCGGCGGGCGTCTGGCCGGCGATGAACGCGGCCGCTGCCACCAGGGCGGTGATTCCGGAAACCATGGCATCCTCTCCGCGAGTATACCCGCCTTGACTTCCCCCTCGCCGCGGGGGCTGGGTTATTTCAGGCCGAGGACGTCCTGCATGTCGTACAGGCCGGGCGCGGCCGTCATGACGAACCGGGCCGCTACGAGGGCGCCGCGCGCGAAATTGTCGCGGTTGTGCGCCTTGTGCGTGAGTTCGATGCGCTCGCCCTGCCCGATGAAGCTGACCGTGTGTTCGCCGACGACGTCGCCGCCGCGCAGCGCGTGCATGCCGATCTGGTTGCGGGGCCGCGCGCCCACGAGGCCTTCGCGGCCGTGGGCGACGTCGCGGGCGTAATCGAGTCCGAGCGCCTGGGCGGCGCGTTCGGCCAGGCGCACTGCCGTGCCGCTGGGGCTGTCTTTCTTCTGGTTGTGGTGGGTTTCGCAGATCTCGACGTTGTAGTCGAGTCCGAGGATGGCGGCCACTTCACTCGTCAGTTTGAACAACAGGTTGACGCCCACGCTCATGTTGGGCGCGTATACGAGGGGGACGCGCGCGGCGCAGTCGTTCAGCAGGGCGACCTGGGCCTCGTTCAAGCCCGTTGTGCCTATCACGGACGGTTTGCCGGCGTCCGCGGCCAGCCGGGCGTTCGCGATGGATGCTTCCGCCACTGTGAAATCGATCAGGCAGTCCGATTTGGCAAGTTCCGCGGCGGGGTCGGCCGACACCATCACCCGCTGCGGCCGGCCCGATTCGGCGCCGGCAATAAGCTCGGTTCCGGCGAACGCCGCCACGTCAAACGCGCCGCCGGCCTCGATGTCGTCCGTGGCCGCGGCCAGTTCCAGGATGCGCCGGCCCATGCGGCCGCACGCGCCTGCCACGCAGATTTTCATGATGTGCCCTTTCCCGGGGACCCGGCCGTCAGATCGCGCCCACCTGACCCAGAATCCGTTCCAGTTTTTCGAACAGTACCGGCTGCATCGGCACCAGGGGAAGCCGCAGGACGTTGTTGATCTTGCCCATGCGGTGGAGTGCCGCTTTCACGGGCATGGGATTGGTTTCGAGAAACAGGCCCTTGACCAGCGGCAGGAGGTCGTAATGCAGCCGTTGCGCTTCGGCCACGTCGCCCTTGGCGAACGCGGCGCACATGGCCGCCACGTTCGCGGGCAGGATGTTCGCGGCCACGGAGATCACGCCGGTCGCGCCGACGCTCATCATCGGCAGGGTCAGGCTGTCATCGCCCGACAGCACCGTGATGTCGCTCAGGCTGCGGATTTCCGAGACCTGGTCCACGCTGCCGCAGGCTTCCTTCACCGCGACGATATTTTCCGCGGCGTTGTGGATGTCGGCGATGGTGGCGGGCAGCATCTTGGTGCCCGTGCGCCCCGGCACGTTGTAGAGCACGATGGGGAGGTCGACCTGCCGGGCGATGGTCGTGTAGTGGGCCATCTGGCCGGCCGGGGTGGGCTTGTTGTAATACGGCGTGATAAGCAGGGCGGCGTCCGCGCCCAGTTCCTTTGCCTTGCGGGTCAGCGACAGGGCTTCGCGCGTGCTGTTCGAGCCCGTGCCCGCGATCACGGGCACCCTGCCCGCCACGCGCTCGACGGTGTACTTGATGCACTGGATCTGCTCGTCGTGGGTCAAGGTCGCCGCTTCGCCCGTGCAGCCGCACGGGACCAGCCCGTCGGTCCCGCTCTCCAGATGCCAGTCGATGAGGCGGCCGTAGGCTTCGAAATCGATGTCGAAATCTTCCTTGAACGGCGTCACAAGCGCTACGATTGAACCACGGAACATGTGGAGCCTCCTTCGTGAATCGTCACCCCTGCTGTGCCTGGATTGTCCGCGTCCCACGATGAAGGGAGGTCCAGGTTGACCGCCATTGTAAATCATTCCATACGGGAGACGCCACAGAAACGGCAGGCCGCGCACCAGGAGCCGTCCATTGCGTTCGCCAGAAGACAGGAATACAGGCGAGACGCCCGCGCTACAAGAAAGAAACATGATTGTCTGCCGTCCCTACGGGACTCGTGGTTTGATGGATATGAGGGCTCCCACCACTGAAGTGGTGGGCTATTTTCTTCCGTCCCTACGGGACTCAATTCGTACGCGAGGCCAATCTCGTTTTCTTTCGTCCCTGACGGGACTGAATCCGGGCGCTGTGTGAACCTCGGATTGAAACCCGGCGCTATGGTCTGCCGTCCCTACGGGACTGAATCCGGGCGCGCCGCTGCTCTCCGGGCTAACCTCCCAGCCATTCCAACTCGACACCTGCGGAGTCGTTCAAGAACCGGCACGTGTTCCAAGCACTGCCCCCGGCGCGGTTCCGCATCCCTGTCCTTGCAGTCCCGAAGGGGCGACCGACAATGGCTCTGGGCGGCGACACAGGCTGCATCCGCGGCGTTGACTGCGGCAACGTCGCGCGGGCAGAGCCGTCCACCGTGTCCACCGTGTCCACCAGAGACGAGACGCCCGCGCTGCAAAGCAAGCATGCCAAGGGGGCGCTCGCCACGCCGCCAAGGCGGACCATCCCGGGCAGGTCCCGGCGTGCGGCGTCACGCGGCCCGGAATCTTCCCGGGTGCGGGCGTCGTTATATTCTGGGAGTGGGTGGCCGTGGCGACAGGCGCCGGGCGCGTTTGGTATGCTGGCGTCCGGCATGCGGATGCCCACACGTGTTCAGGCTGCGGCCTTCCGCAAGGAGGATCCCGAGGTGAGAGCTGTTGTACGACTCCTGCCGGTGCTGCTGGTGTGCGCGGGATGCGCCCACGTGCCGGTCAACGAAAACCTCACGCTGTTTCAGGGCGACCCCATCGAGAATGTGCGGGGCGTGACATTCGACGGCGAGGCGTTCGAGGTGCCCGGCGCGGGCGCGATTGCCCGCGACGACGTCACGCTGCTGCTGTTCCAGCCCGCCGGGGCGGAAGACGGGGCGACGGCCGCGGCGGAGGGGGTGGCGGGCCTCACGAAGCTTGCGCAAGAGATGCTGCCGGAGGGCCAGGCGCTGGCGGAGCAGTTCCCGGGTACGGGCGGGGTGATTCTGGTCGATGATGGCCTGTTCGTGTACAACGACGACGGCACCCACCGGTACCGCTACCATTTCGCGGGGCTGGTGCTCAAGGAAGAGATGAAATCCTGGGCGCAGTTCGCGGCGGGGTTCACGGAAGGCCGGAGCCGGGTCCGGGTGCTGGAGGCGAAGTCGATCGCGCCCGACGGGACGGTCTATACCCTGCCGGCGGAGGCGTTGCGCGTGGGGAGCCCGTCGGAAGAGATGGAGTTTTTCAATCCCAGCCATAAGGTCGTAGGCGGGGTGATTCCGGGCGTCGAAATCGGCTCGATCATCGAGTACATCTATGAATACGATAACTACAACCCGGAAGACCCGCGCCTGTTCCTGCCGGGATACTATTTTCAGTCCACCGAGCCCGTGGCCCTGTCGCGGGTGACCGTCGAGATTCCGGACAGCCTGCCCTTCCGCCATTACACGCGGCATTTCCCCGACCCGGCGCTGTCCGAGCCGCAGGTGGAGCGCGAAGGCAAACGGGTGCGGTACGTTTGGGCGCTGCGCGACATGCCGCCGCTGGTGCCGGAACCCCAGATGCCGCCGCAGCCCGATCTCACGCCGCGCATGGAGGCGTCGATCTTCTCCTCGTTCGAGGAGGTCTATGCGCTGCAGCGCGACCTGCAGCGCTCCCGCATGAAACTCACGCCCCAAATCCAGGCCGAAGTGGCCAGGATCACCGAAGGGGCCGAGACCATTGACGAAAAACTCGCCCGCATCTACCACTGGGTCCAGACCAATACCCGCTACATCTCGATCAAGGGCAGTCTCGGCTCCGGGCTGTCCGGACACACGGCCATGGAGACGTTCGAGAACCGCTATGGCGACTGCACCGACAAGGCCATCCTGTTCGCCACGATGTGCGAAGCCATCGGCGTCACGAGCTACCCGATCATCCTCTCGACCAACGACAACGGCGTCGGCGTGACGGAGATCCCGACGATCGACGGCAACCACGCCATTTCCGAGGTCGAACTTCCCGATGGCCGGCGCTTCTACCTCGACTCGACCGCGCAGAATTTCCGCTACCCCTATTTCCGCGCCGATGACCATGGCTGCATCGCGGTGAACGCGATCCGGGGCGATTTCAACACGATTCCCGTCCCCCCGCCCGAGGACAACGCCCGCCACTCGGTGCTCGAGGCTGAACTGGCGGCCAGCGGCGACATGACCGTGCGCACGCGCAACGAGTATACCGGCACCATCGAGGCGGGCATCCGCGCCTTCTGGAAGACGGTGCGCGACGACGAGCGCGCGTACCGCATGACCGAGTACGTGAACTCGTTGAGCCCGGGCGCGCTCCTCGACGACTTTACGTTGTCGGAGCTGGCGGATCTCAACGAGCCGGTACGCATGGGCATCGACTACCGCCTGCCGGGCCACGCGATCCGCGCGGGCAAACTGATGTATCTGCGGATGCCCTCGCTGGAACGGACGTTTCCGGAAGTGGCCCTGGAATCGCGCCGGTTTCCCATCCAGTACATGACGACCGAGGAACGGACCCTCAGCGTCCACCTCACCCTGCCCGCCGGGTTCCGGCTGAAATGGGCGCCGCCGCCGTTGCGTATCCGCACGCCGCACCTCGAATACGACGCGGTGTATGAGGAGACCGCCACCGGCGTAGCGCTGAAAGAGGTGTTCCGGCGCCTGGACCGGATCATCCCGGTCGAGGCGTATGCCGAATACCGCGACGCGCTGCGCGCCATCGCCGCGTTCACCGCCAAAGAGATTTTCGTGACGGAGGAGGGTTGATCCGATGACACGCAATCGATTCATTGTTGGAGTGGTGCTGGCCACGATCGCGGCGGCCCTGGCCGCCGCCGATACCCTCTATCTGCGCGATGGCGAACAGCATCCCGGCGCGCTGAAGAAGATGAGCGTCGACCGGGTCTGGTTTGAGACTCCCGAGGGCGTGCTCGAATACCCCAAGACGGACGTGCTCAAGGTCCAGCTCCAGCGGGCACGGCAGTACGACGAGGTGGAAACCGTCGCACAGATCACCGACCCCGACCTGAAGGCCTGCCTCGAAGCGCTGCCGGGACGCGAGGAGTACCCCGCGGCCGGATACGTCACCCTGCTGCACCGCCAGACCCTCGACCTGCGGGAAGACGGCGTGATGAAAGAGACGGTTCGGCATATCGCGCTGATCCTGCAGCAGCGCGGCGAGGACGTGGCCACCACGAACGTGTGGTATTTCGAGGACACCGACGTGCCGCGGGTCGATTTCGCCCTGACGGTCACGCCCGAAGGCCGGGTGCTGCATCTCAGCGACGCCGCGCTCAAATCGGAGAGCATTTACTCGCGCCTGCCCGAGTACCAGCGCCTCGCGCGGCTGCGGTTTGCCTGCAAGGAACCCCGGCCCGGCAGCGTCATTGACATCCAGTATACGGTCGAGCGCCAGCGGGGCGGCCCCTTCGAGCCGGTCCATTTTACGACGGTATTTCACGGTCAGGAACCCGTCGAGCGCCAGGAGGTCGTCGTCTTCACGCCCGAAGACGGTTCGCGGGCGATCGCCAGCGATCTGTACGCGCCGGAGACCGTGGCGGCCGCGCCGGACGGGCCGGTTTGGACGTGGAAGCTCACGGAACCCCGGCACGGGCTTCCGACGGAACCGTTCATGCCTCCGCTGACGCACATCGGGCCGACCCTGACCCTCGCGGAGGCGGCTTCGTGGGAAGACCTGGGTCAGGCGTACGGCCGCGCGCTCGCGGAATTGCCGCCGCTGTCCGACGCGCTCACGGCGCGTGCGAAGGAACTGGCCGCGGCGGGCGGCGCCGAGGCCATCCGCAATTTTGTGGCGCGTACGATCCAAACCGTGCCGGTTCCGCAGTGGCATTTCCGCATCGTCCCCCACGAGCCGAACGCGACCGCGCAGCGCGGCGTCGCCAATGAACTCGACAAGAATGCCCTGTACTGGCGCATGCTCGAGGCGGCGGGGCTCGAGGCGCGGTTCGCTCTCGTGCGCAGCCGGGAAGCGGGGCCGTGGCCCGCGAACACGCCGTCGCTGAAGGTCTTCGACCGCTCGGCGGTATACATCCCGTCACGTGACGCGTTCACGTCAGCGGAAAGCGATGTGCTGCCCTTTGACGTGCTGCCGGGCTCGTTGCAGGGCGCTCACGCCATCGTGTTCCCCTACGGCGCGGATTCGCTCCGGCTGACGCAACGGCCCGAGCCTGCCGCGGAACGCGATGCCACGCGGTTTGAGGCCGTGCTCAGCGGCGACGGCGCGCTTGCGCTCACCGTGACCTATACGGCCGCCGGAAACGGCCAGGCGGGGTACCGCAGCCTCAAGGATCTCGACGAACAGGCCTTGCGCAACCAGTTGACGCAATTCGCGGCCTATCTGCATCCCGCCGCGGTGCTGGAAAGCTACGAGATCTCGGATCTTGCCGACGTATCCACGCCGCCCGTGCTCACGATGCGGTGCCGGATTCCCGAATACGCCGTTAAGGCGGGTGACGACCTGATGATGTTCACCCTGCCCGCCGTGTCGTACAGCGCCCACCTGGTGGGCCGGCCGGCGCGCGAGTTCGGGCTGTTCTGGGACCACGTGGCCATGGAAACCACCGAAGGCGCCATTGCCCTGCCCGAGGGGTACGCGGTGTATTCGCTGCCCGAGAACGTCGCGTTTGAATCCGAGGTGGCGGACTACCGCGCGCGGCTGGCCGCGAACGACGGCACGGTCACATTTGAAGATGCGTATACCCTGAACGTCGACCAGGCGCCGGCTTCCGCCTATCCCGAGTACAAGCAATGCCTCGAACGCCGCGCCGGCCTGGCCCGCCAGCGGATCATCCTTACCCGCGCGAAATAGCCGTCGGGCGCCCGGAGCTTGTGCGCGCTTGCACCCGCGCCGCGCCCCGGCTACCATGGGCCTCGCGCACAGGCAGCAGGAGGGCAAACCATGGCGAATGCGCGGGAATTCGGGGCGAAGGGCGACGGTATCACGGACGATACCCTGGCGTTGCAGCGCGCAATTGATGAGACCGGCGTGCTGGAACTGGGCAAAGGGTCATACCTCGTTTCCGCCCCGCTGCTGCTCGACACGACCCAGCGCGGATACGTGGGGGTGCGGGGCGCGCAGGGGACCTCGCGCATCGTGATGACCGGGCCGGGACCGGCGCTCCGGATCATCGGCGATCATCAGGGCACGGCGAATCCGGCGTCGTTTCAAGAGCATACCTGGGAGCGCGAACGGTTCCCGGTAGTGGCGGGGTTTGAGATTCTCGGACGCCACCCCGAAGCCGACGGCGTCGAACTGGTCCGTACCGTGCAGTGCACGATCCAGAACGTCCTGATACGCGAATGCCGTTACGGCATCCATCTGCTCGACCGCAACCGGAACCCGATCATCGCGAATTCGCACATCTACCGCTGCCTGGACTCCGGGATCTTTTTCGACGCGGTCAATCTTCACCAGGCGATCATCGTCGGCAACCACATCAGCTACTGCGCCCGCGCGGGCATCCGGCAACTTAACGGCGACGTCCACAACATCCAGATCACCGGCAACGACATTGAATACAACTCGGGGTACGCGGACGGGGCCAGCGGCGAGCTTGTCCTCGAAGTGCCCGACGATGGCCTCATCAGCGAATACACCCTCGCGGGCAATACGCTTCAGGCCACGCCCGATGCCGCCGGGGCCAACATCATCATGACGGGCCGCGCCCTGCCCGACGATTCCTCGATCCGCGTCGTGAGCATCTCCGGCAACGTCATTGGCGACCGCGACAAGAACATCGTCATGCAGCACGCGCACCGCGCGATCACCATCACGGGCAACACCATCTACAGCGGCACGGCCGCCAGCCTCGAGTTTACACACTGCGAACAGGTGGCCGTCACCGGAAACACGGTCAACCATTCGCCGTGGCAACGGGGCCAGAACGATGTCGGCGGCGTGCTGCTCGACGACTGCCAGGACTGCGCCATCACCGGAAACATCCTGACCGGCCTGGCCTGCGGCGACGACGCGCGCGGCGGCGCGATCACCCTCACGCGCTGCTCGGGGATCGCGGTGTCCGACTGCCAGATCGTGTCGCCGATCCACCGCGGCGTCTATGTCGAATCCGGCACGCGGTGCCGCATTGCCAACAACACGATCATCAGCCGGCGCGAAGGAACCGTCATGAAGACCGGCGTGGAAATCGCCGGGGAGAGCCGCGACAACCTGGTCCAGCACAACCTGATCCAAGCCGGCTCCGCGGGCGGCGTGGTCTGCGACGAAGGCCACGGCGTCGTGCTCAACAACACGATCACGGCATAGCGCGGCGCCGGCGCAGCATTCGCGTGTGGCCCGCGTTCTTCCTTCTGGCCCTTCTGGTGCCTTCCGGGCGCGGCTCGTTCGTGAGTGCCTGAAAAACCGGTCTAGCCCAGGTTCAGGGGCGAGAAGTAATACCACACGGCGCAGACGATGCCGAACAGGATGAGCGTGAGCGCGAGGCTGGTGCGCGACCACAGCCCTTTCCGGAGTTCGACGCCTTCGGTGGTGGCGAAGGTGAGGCCCGCGAGCTGGCTGTCGGGCGCGGGACGCGTCAGCAGGCTTACGATGACGAGGATCGCGCAGCAGAGCAGGAACAGGAACAGCGCGAAGTGCAGGAAATGGATCGTTGCGAATGTGTGGAGCCATCCCGTCAGGCTGTGGCGCATGAGTTCCGCGACGAGGCGGCCCATGCCGAGGACGAATCCGGTGAACAGCGCCGCCAGCGCGCCGTGGGCGTTCACGCGCTTCCAGAAGATCCCGAGCAGGAACACCGCGGTAATCGGGGGCGCGATGTACGACTGCACGCTCTGGAGGTAGGTGTATAGCTCGCCCGAAATGAACCGCATGAACGGGATCCACGCCAGTCCCAGAACCACCAGCACCACGGTCGAAACTTGCCCCACCACGACGAGGTGGTGCTCGGAGGCGTTCGGCCGCAGTTTGCGGTACACGTCCCACGTGATCAGGGTCGAGCAGGAGTTGAACACCGAGGACAGCGAGCTCATGAGGGCGGCCAGGAGCCCCGCGACCACCAGACCGCGGATGCCGGCCGGCAGGAGCCGTGCGATCAGTACCGGCAACGCCTCGTCGGGCCGGCTGAGTTCCATGCTGCCGCGCTGGACGAGGACGAAGGCGATCACGCCGGGAATCACGAAGATGAACAGGGGCAACTGTTTGAGGAACCCGGCGAAGATCGTGCCGCGGCGCGCTTCCTCCTCGTTTTTGGCCGACAACACACGCTGCACGATGAACTGGTCCGTGCACCAGTACCAGAGGCCGAGGATGGGCGCGCCGAGCAGGACGGCGGTCCATGGGAAATCGGGATCGCTGAAGGGCCTCCACATGCTCATCATGCCGGGCCCGGCTTCCTCGCACAGCGTACTCCATCCACCGGCCTCGTTGAGGCCGATGACGGTGACGGCGACCGAACCGCCGATCAGAACCAGGGCCTGGATCATGTCGGTATAGAGCACGGCGCGCAGACCGCCGAACACCGTATAGATGCCCGTGGCGAGCACGACGATGATGGCGCCGGTCCAGAACTCGATGCCCATGAGCGCCGTAAACACCACGCCGCCCGCGTAGATCGTGACCGAGATCTTGGTCAGCACGTAGCTGATGATCGAGACGACCGCGAGATACCAGCGCGCGGCGGGAGAATAACGCCGTTCGAGGAATTCGGGCATGGTGAACACGCCGCTCTTCACGTAGAACGGCACGAACAGCCATCCGAGCACCAGGATCGCCAGCGACGCCTGCACCTCGAACTGGCCCAGCACGACGCCCGTCGACGCCCCCGCGCCCGCCAGGCCCACCAGATGCTCCGAACCGATGTTCGATGCAAACATCGACGCGCCGATGACAAACCACCCCACGTTGCGGCCCGCGAGGAAATACCCCGCCGAGTTGTCGCGCTGTTTCCGGTTGGTGAGCGCCGCCCACACCGCGACCCCAAACACCACGCCGAAATAGAGCACAATAACGCCCCAGTCAAGGCCGTTGAGTTGTCCCATGAAACCGCTTCTCCTTCCATGCCGGACACGCGCCGCTCCCCAGCGGCGACACGATAGCAGATGGGCCGGGGCGGGTGCGAGGGAGAGCGCGCCGGGTCCGGAACGTCAGCGGACCGGCGCGGGGACTTCGGGGGCGTCGGGCGCGGGCTCTTCCACGAGCCCCGCGCGCCGTTTCATCGCGTCGATATCGAGGTTCTCGAACCATTCCGGGAGGTTCTTCCAGAAGCGGTGGAACCCGAACCCCCCCTCGGTGAGCTCGCGGAGGGCCTCGTCTTTGGTCCACCCTTCGACGGCGACGCGGTACACGGCGGACAGGACGCCCGTCCGGTCGGCGCCGTGCATGCAATGGACGAGCACGGGGGTCCGGTCGGGATCGGTCACGAGCTGGAGGAAGCGCACGACCTCTTTCTCCTCGGGATGCCAGGCTTTCATGTAGATATGCTCGTACCCGAGGCCGGTCTCGCCGATTTCCCCGCGGTCGGAATGGAACGAACGGAGATTGATGATGGTCTTGACGCCGAGTTCCTTGAGGTTCCGCATGCCTTCGGCGGTGGGTTGCGCGCTGCGGTACAGCGCATCGGACACCTTGTGGAGATTGGGCACGCCCGTCATCTCGATCGGTTCGGCCCAGGCCGCCGGCCGCGCGGCGGACGGCGCGGTCTCCGCGGCAGGCTGCTCGACCGCAAATCCCGGCAGACAGACCGCCAGAAGCAGCATCGCCAGCATCAGGAACCGGTACACGCGCGGCATCATCGCAACGCCCTCCCCGGTTCAGCATACCGCGCTGCCGTATAGGACACAAACGCCCGCGCAACCGGCGTCGTGCCGGCAATCACGGGGTAATTTCGTTGGAGCCGCGCGGCCTCGACGACAAAGGAGTTCTCGAGCAGACGGATTTGAACGCCGCCGTGGCGATCCGTGCGCAAGACCTCGATGCCCCGTTCACGGAAACGTTCGAGCACGTCCCGGGAAACGGCATCGCCTCCGCGCCAGGGCCCGGTCGATATCACGGCGTATCGCGGCGCGACGGCGTCGAGGAAGGGTCCGGTGCTGGAGGTATCCGACCCATGATGCGGGACCTTCAACACATCGCTCCGGCAATCGGACCCGCACAAGGCCTCTTCCACGGGTTGTTCGATATCCCCAGTGAGCAGCAGGCTGCCGCCGGACCATCGCAGCCGGCACACCACCGACCGGTTGTTCGGGTTGGGCGCGTCGGCCCGCGCCGGGTCGGGATGCAACACCTCGAGCGACGCCCCGGCCAGCGCGAGGGTGTCGCCGGCCCGCACCGTGCGCACGGGAACCGCCTGTTCGGCGCAGAGTGCGGCCAGCCGGGCCTCCTCGGTCTCCGGGTCGTGCGTGTCCAATTCCGCTCCGGCGAGCAGTTCCCCGACCCGCAGCTCCTCGAACACGGTAAGCAGGCCGCCGATGTGGTCGCGGTGCGGATGCGTCAGTATGACCTTGTCGATGCGCCGGATGCCGCGCGCGCGCAGAAACGGCACGAGCACGCGTTCACCGGCGTCCCCATAGGGGGAAAGGTCGCCGCCGTCGATCAGGACGGTGTCGCCGCCGGGCGTGTGGAGGTAGATGGCGTCGGCATGGCCGATGTCGAGGACGACCGCCTCCGGCGGGGGCGCCGGCCGCCAGCACAGCACCGCGAGGACCAGCAGAAGCGCTGCGGCCAGACCCGCCTTGCGCCGCCAGCGGGGATTTTCGAGCGCCACAACCAGGACGCCAAAGGCCAGCCAGTAACACAGCAGGGCCGTGCCCGAAGGACGCGATACGTCGACGTGGGCGCCGGGAAGGCCGCGCACGGTATCGATGATCCATCCAATAAGGAGCGTGACGGGCAGCAGCGCGTGGCCAAACAGGGCGGCGGCGCCCATCCACACGAAGGACAGGGCGCTCGTCGCGAAACACAGCCACAGCCCCGCCCCCAGCAGCGGCACTACCATCAGGTTGGCCAGCGGCGCCGCAAGCGAAATGCTGTTGTAGTGATAGGCCGCCATGGGAAGCGGCAGAACCAGCACCGCCACCGGCATCGCGAGCGGCTGCCGAAGGTAGTACGGAACGCGTTCCAGAACCGAGGAGAAATGTGGGAGAAACAACAGGATCGATGCAACACTCAGGAACGACAGTTGAAATCCCGCATCGAACAGGATGTCCGGCCGCCAGAGCGTGAACATGAGCGCCGCGATGCTCAGGGCCGTCGGGGCGTCGCGTTCCCGCCGGGCGAAATCCGCCAGCACATACATCGTGAACATGATGGCCGCCCGCAGCGCCGGGGCCCGCCCGCCCGCCATCAAGGCAAACAGCCAGACCAGCAGCAGGGCCAGCACCGAAGCCCGCCGGCGCGTGGAGGTCAGCGCTTCCAGAAACGCCGTCGCGGTCACGAACACGATCGAGACGTGAATGCCCGAAATCGCCAGGATATGCGACGTGCCGGTGTCGACGTACCGGGCATAGTCGTCCGGCGTCAGCCCGCTCCGGTCGCCCAGCCACACCATCAACGCAAACGCGCGCGCCTGCGCGGGCATGGCCCGCGTGAACCGCTCCGCCTGGCTCCGCCGCAGCCGGGCCGTCCAGTGCTTCACCGCATGCCAGGCAGCGGGCGCGAGCGCCTCGACGCTGTCGCCGCCCCGGGCCGTGAGGGCGGTGTGGACGCCGTCGCGGCGCAGGGCATCTTCCCAGCTCGCCATGCCCGGATTGACGCGGGTCAGGGCCAGATCCCAGCGCCCGGTTACCGCCACCCGGTCGCCCGGCCACGGCAACGCGCCCGGTTCGGTCCATTTGACGAGCACCCCGCCTCTGACGGCGGTTTCGCGGCCGTCAAGCACCAGCCGGCAGGCATCCAGAAGAAACCGCGCGTATTCGTCTGGCGGGCTGGCGTAGGGCACGTCGCGCACCACCCCCTCGATACGGCACAGGCCCGGTTCGTGCCCCGCCAGGAAGCGGCTGAGCGGGTCGCCGGGCGGACCGGCGTGGCGCGCGTTGTAGAGCAGTGCCCCAATCCCCAGAAAACAGAGGAACACCCCCAACGGGCGCGACAGCGATAACGCTGAAAAGGCGTAGAGGCAGACCACGCCCCCTGCACACAGCAACAGTGGAATCAGAATGCCGGGCGCATATCCCCTCGCGGCCGCCACAATGCCCGCCGAAACGCCCACGGCTACCCATACCAGCGGCCGGTTCACAATGCCTCACCCCGTTGGACCACGGCGTACCCCCGCATGCCAGGCCTCGCGGCGTTGTCAGAAGAACGTCGCAAACAACATCAGGAGATTGTACAGGAGGTTGTAGAGCTGCGACAGCGTGTTTGTGGGTTCCAGCACGATAATCTGCGAAAGCAGGAGATTCCACAGATTACCCAAACCATCCAGAATCATGACCCTGTCTCCTTTATGCGCGGCCCGGCACGCGGAATGTTCAGATTACCCTACCAGACTAGGCATCGTTACACCGGGAATCAAGTGCCGCCGGTGAAAGCGGTGATACACCGGGGGACGCCGAAACTCAGAATCGTAGTGCAGGCCGTATCCCCGCCCGCGGGGGTGGCCACGCGGAACCGCGTGGCCGGGGGGGGGATGCCGACCCCGCGGTTTTGGGCGAGGGATGCAGGGCTTGTTCAACCCCCTTCGGGGGTTGGTTCTTTTGGGGGTGCGCATGATCCCCGGGCTGCGCCCGGGGCTGCCCTCCGGTTCGAACGGGGACACGTAGTCGCGCCGCGGACGGCGCTTGGAACATGTCCCCGTTCTTGTCCGGCGTCTTCAAACTCTGGAATCTGTGCCCTCTGAGGCCAATCTCTTCCCGAACCGAACGGGGACACGTGATGGACCGTTGCTGCTGCGCGATAGAAGGTCGCGGGGTCAGGGCGCAGCGCCGGCGAGGGCCCCTTCCGCGGGCGCTTCGGCGGCCGCCTGTTGCACGAACCCAATGAGGGCCTCGCCGATCGCCCGGTTGTCGTGGATGCCGCCAAACGCGTCAGCTCCCGGCCCATAGGCGAACACGGGCACCATGATGGCGGTGTGATCGTCGCCGACAAACGCCCCTTTCGTGACGGACTTGTCGGCCAGGGAGCCGTCGAGCGGGGTGTACCCGCCGGTATCGTGGTCGGCGGTCACGACCACCAGCGTGTTGCCGTCGGCTTCGGCAAAATCGAGCGCGGCGCCGATGGCGTCGTCGAAATCGGTCATTTCGCCCAGGAGCCGGGCTTCCTCGTTGGCGTGGGCCGCCCAGTCAATGTGCGAACCCTCGACCATCAGGGCGAATCCGTTGGGGTTTTTCGACAACGCGTTGAGGGCCAGGCTCACCATTTCCCGAAGGGGAGGATTGCGATCCGCCGCCCATCCGAGATAGTCCATCGCGAGAAGCCCGGCGAACGAGTCCACGTCGCCCAGCGCCCGCAATTCGTCGGCCGTGAGCGCCAAAGGCATCCGTTCCCTGAGCGCCGCGATGAGGTCTTTGTCGTCTTTACGTTTGCTGCCTTTCGACGACTGCGGCATGAAAAACTGCTGGCCGCCGCCAAGGACAACGTCGACGTTTCCGGCGGCGATCTGCTCCGCAATTTCGGTCTGCTTGCCGCGGTCGTCCACATGCGCGACAAACGTGGCAGGCGTGGCGTGGGTGACGGCGCAGGTCACCACGATGCCCGTAGATTTTCCCGCGTCTTCGGCATGTTCGAGCAGCGTCTTTGCCGGTGCACCGTCTGGCGTCATGCCGACCATGTGGTTGTTGGTGCGCTGTCCCGTGGCCAGGGCCGTGCCGCCCGCGGCGGAATCGGTCACCAGCCTGTCGGCGGAATGGGTTGCGGAAAAGCCCCCGACCGGACAGCGTTCGAGCTGGAGGCTGCCCTTAACGACCCGCGCCGCGGTGACCTGGCCGACGCTCATGCCGTCGCCGATCATGATGATCACGTTCTTCGGAACGGCGTCAGTTTCGCTCGCGCGGGCGGTCATGGGGATGATCAGAAGGGCCATCAAAACGGCAACCAGCATGCGATAGTTCATTGTGCAGAACCTCCTCGTATCGTTCTGGGCGCTGCGCGCCGTGCCTTTGGGTTTCCGGTATTTCCGCTCCGGCGGCAACCGGGTTGCTTTGTCCTGCTTCCGGGCCGTTGCACGTTCCGGGTTAATAGACCGTTTTGCGCGCCCACTCAAGCGAGCCCGGCACGAGATGCACCAGTTCCTGCGACAGGCCCTCCGGCGAGACGCGCACCACCAGCAGGTGGTAGATGCGGGACGCCTCGGGCAGCCGCTCGCTCAGGGGGGCGCCCGCGCCCGCCGACAGCGTGTAACGCACGCCGTCGATCACCGTCGACGTGTAGCCGTGGATGTGCCCCATGAAGACCTCGTTGACCTTATGCCTGGTCAGCAGGGCGCGAAGCGCATCTGCTTTCCAGGTGAATCCGCGCGGTTCATCATCGCCGATGGCCGCATCCTCGAAATAGGCCGGCGGAATGTGGAAAAACACGAACTTATATTGGGCTCCGGGTTTCGCGAGTTCCCGGTCCAGAAACGCCAGGTCGGCCCCGCTGACCCGGACGATCTCGCTGGCGTTGAACCCGACAAAACGGCACGAGCCGTAGTCAAACGAGAACCGGTCGCCCCCGTAGATCGTCTTGTAGGCGGCGAAATCGCGCCGCTCGCCGCGCTCGTGATTGCCCGGCACGCAGAATACCGGCGCCGGATCCGTGATCTCCAGCAGCGGCAGAAAGTTCTCCAGGTATTCCGTGACCGTCCCGCCGCGGATCAGGTCGCCCGTGTGAAAAATGAGCGTGGGAGCTTCTTTCGCGGCCTGTTCAAACACCTTGGACGCCACGAAGACGTTGTTGCGGGAGTCCCCGAACACCACAAACGAAAACGTCTCGGGGGCGGGCCCCCCGGACTGCAGCGTGTCGAGCAGCCGGTCATAGGTGTATTTCTCGGCGTACGGAGCCAACGCCTCGAGGTCGCCTGGAGAGGCCGTCGCATACCAGCTTACCGCCGGAACGCAGACCAGCGTCAGCAGAACCAGTCCCGCGAAAAGCAGCTTATGTTTCGCCAATGCCCGAGGCATGGTTGCACCATCCTTTGCTGGCGGCACGGGACCTGTCGGGAACCGTGCCCCCTGCCCAACATCCTGAAGGCAACACCCGGTGCGCCTGTTTTGTTCCAGGAAGGGTATGGTAGCACGTAGCGGAGGCCTGAAAAAAACGCCCCGGAGGCGCCCGCGTTATCCACACGGACCCCGCCCCGCAATTCCCGGTCGCATCGGCCCTGCGCGGCCGGTATAATCCCGCGCATGTTTTCTCCCTACATCAACGAAGGCGTTTCGGTGGCCGTATTCTGGCTGTTTGTGAGCGCGGCCATTATCATCCAGGGCATCAGCAAATCGGGGTTTGCGGGCGGCGCGGGCATCCTCTCGATGCCGCTGATGTTTTTCGTGATGCCGGTGAATCGAGCCGCGGCCGTCATGCTTCCCCTGTTGATCCTATGCGATATGAACGCCATCTACCACCACCGGCACAACAAGGACTGGAAGACGGTCCTGCGCATCTACCTGCCGTCGCTTTTCGGGATCCTGGCGGGCGCGGCGGTCTGGTGGTGGATCGGCCAGGAAGGCGTGGAACGCTACGGCATCTGGATCAAACGGTTCGTGGGCGTCATCGCCATCGTGTTCGCCCTCTACATCGTCTCGAAAGAGGCCGCGATGTCCTGGGTGGACCGGTTCCGGCCGGGCGCCGGGGTCGGCGTGATCGCAGGACTCGCCGCCGGCTTCAGCTCCACCATCGCCCACGCCGCGGGTCCCATCGTGAGCCTCTACATCTTCGCCCAGGACCTGGGGAAGACCCTCTTTGTCGGCACCGTCGCCTGGACCTTCACCCTCATCAACCTGTCCAAACTGCCCTTCTACATCGGCGCCGGATTGATCGAGAAAGACGTGCTTTTGCTGGGGGCCGTCCTGGTTCCCCTCATTCCGGCCGGTTCCTGGCTCGGCAAGTGGATGCATCAGCGCGTTTCCGAGAGGCTGTTCAACCGCGTTATCCTCGTGCTGGTGTTCATCGCCGGAATCCAGCTGATCTTCGGCATCAACCCCGTCTCGTGGGTCCTCACCCTGTTCCGCCGCGGCGCATGACGCCCGGACCGGGTGCAACAAAGCCCGGTGTAAGATGTATAATAGGACAGGGCGTGCTGAAAGACTGGGGCACGCGGCACGGGTTTGCATGCGCCGCCGGCAACGGTGCGTTCCGGCGTTCCCCAGCGGGAGGGAACGGTCATGCGTATCAAGGCCTGTCTTACCTGCGGAATTCTCGGGTTTTTCATCGTTGCCGCGAACGGGTGTCCGCCGCCGCGGGAGCCCGTGCTGCGCCTCCTGTTCAACCAGGGCACCTACGGCACCACCGCCGGGTATAGCGAGATGGACTGGTCGGACTTTTTCAGCGGCGAACAGCAGCTTGGGGATGATTTTGAGCTCACGGGCGACAACACGACGATCACCCATGTGAGCTGGTGGGGCGTGTATCGCGACAATCTCCCCGTGACCGATGATTTCATGATCACAATCTCCCAGGACAACGGGGCCGGCATGCCGGATGTGGGCGGTTTCTGGGAACACCGGATTGGGGATCTTGCCGAGCGGGAAGCCACCAGTGGACGCGTCGGTCCGGGGGATCCCGGCTGGAGCCTGACCATCTATCACTACAGCTGCGAGATTCCGGACTGGGAAATGGAGCCCGGCGCCACGTACTTTGTCTCGATCGTGAACGACACGGGCAAGTGGATGTGGTGCACGAACGGGTCGGCTGCCGAGGGCAACAACTTCAGCGTGGCGCGCGAAAGCTGGGGCGATGCCTGGGGCGCGAACGGGCTCGACCTGACGTTCCAGCTCTGGGGCAGCGAATAGCGGCCGCCTATGCGCAGAGTTCGAACACGCCGGCGGCGCCCATGCCGCCCCCGATGCACATGGTCACGAGACCGTATGTGACGCCGCGCCGTTTCATTTCGTGCAGGAGCTGGACGGTCAGCTTGGCGCCCGTGCACCCGAGGGGATGGCCCAACGCGATCGCGCCGCCGTTGACGTTGACCTTTTCGGGGTCGAATCCCATTTCCCGAATGACATAGAGGCACTGCGAGGCGAAGGCCTCGTTGTTCTCGATCAAACCGAGCTCGCTCACGGCAATCCCCGCCTGTGCGCAGGCCTTCGGGATGGCCTCGAGCTGGGCGGGACCGAGAAAGCGCGGGTCGCCCGCGGCCACGGCGTATCCGCGGAACCGCGCGAGCGGTTTCAGCCCGAACTCCTCGACCGCCTTCCCGTTCATGAGACAGACGGCTGCGGCGCCGTCGCTCGTCTGACTCGAATTGCCCGCCGTGCAGAACCCGCGGCCGGGCTCGGCGAACGCGGGCTTCAGGCGGGACAGCACTTCAAGCGATGTGTCGCGCCGGGGCCCCTCGTCGGTATCGAAGCGCATCGACCCGGCGGGGGTGGTCACGTCCAGCGGCACGATTTCTTCGGTGAACAGGCCCTGATCAATGGCGTTGACTGCGCGCTGATGGCTGCGGAGCGCCCAGGCGTCGAGTTCTTCGCGGCGGAGCTTGAACTCACGCGCCACATTGTCGCCGCAATGGCCCATGGCGATGTAGACTTCGGGACGTTCGCGCGTCAGCGCCGGGTTGGGCTCGTATTTCAGGCCGCCCATGGGGATGGAACTCATGGATTCGACGCCTCCGGCCACCGCCACGCCGAGCAGGCCTGCTTCGAGTTTTGCCCCCGCAATGGCCTGCGCCTCGAGCCCCGACGAACAGAACCGGTTGATGGTGATTCCCGGAACGCTGTCGGGGATCCCGGCGCGCGCCTGGGCCACGCGCGCAATGTTCATCCCCTGGCTGCCTTCGGGAAACGCGCATCCGAGAACGATGTCTTGGACGCGGCCGGCGGGCACGCCCGCGCGACCGATGGCTTCCTTAATGACGACGGCCGCCATCTCGTCCGGACGGCACTGGACCAGCGAGCCCTTGTTGGCTTTTCCGACGGCCGTGCGCACGGCCGACACGACGTACACATCCTGCATGGCCTCATCCTCCTGACGCTGCAAGGGGCCTGCGTGGGCGCCCGGGCAGGTGACTCAGTGTCTTCGCCGCGGTCTGCATTCGTATGCGCCTAGTTGCGCAAGGGTTTCCCGGTTTGCAGCATGTATTGCATGCGCGCCCGGGTCTTTTCGGTGCCGCACAAGTACAGCATGGCCTCGCGTTCGAGGTCGAGCACGTCCTGTTCGCTCATGACCTGCCCCGGCAGGCGGTCGCCGCCAGTCAGCGTTCTGGCCAGGTATTCGGCAATGAGCGCGTCGTGTTCGGAGGCCCATCCGGCCAGCTGCATCTGGTAGACCGCCGACCGGAACGCCGCGCGGACCGGCTCGCCCAGCACGGCCAGTTTCGCGGGTCTGGGCGGCGCGTACCCGGCGAGCACCAGGCCGCGGCAGACGTCTTTGGCCCGTTTCACCTGGTGCTGGTCGTTAATGCAGACGCAGTCGTGTTCCGTGAGGTAGCCGAGCGGGACCAGTTCGTGGCCGCTCGTGCTCACCTTGGCCATGCCGATGGTCTCGAAGGCCCGGCGCACGTACGGGAACGGGTCGCCCTGGGGAACGCTGTCCGGCACGTAGGCCAGCGCGCGGCGGAGCATTTCCTTGGTGCCGCCGCCCGCGGGGATGATGCCCACGCCCGCTTCGACCAGCCCGCCGTAGGTTTCCGCGGCGGCCACGACCCGGGCGGTATGCTGGCTGATCTCGATGCCGCCGCCGAACGTGTAATGATGCGGCGCCGCCACTACCGGTCCCCGGCAGAAACGCATCGCCATGTTGGCGTTCTGGAACGCCGCGATGATGTTGGACAGAGCGTCCCAGTCGTTCTGCATGGCGTAGCCAAGCACCATGAACAGGTTGGCGCCCGCCGAGAAATGTTCGCCCTGGTTCGCCACGATCATCCCCTCGAACGCGCCCTCGTTGACCAGGTTCGTCCCCGTGTTGAGCAGGTCGAGCAGGTCGGCGTCGATGGTGTTCATCTTGGTGTGGAACTCGGCGCACAGGATCCCGTCGCCGAGGTCAACGAGGCTGCACGCCGCGTTTTCCCGGACGGTCCGGTTGTCGCGCTTGAGGTCGATCAGAAAAAGGGCGTTGGGATTACGCTCGACCTCCTTATACCCCTTCGACGCGAGATCGAAATAGCGTGTGCGGCCGTTTTCGTGCCGGTAAAACGAGGCGCCGCCGGCGTCGCGCAGGGCCCGCGCGATGGCCGGCACCTCGAGCCCTTCGGCGGCCATGCGGTCGCACACGTAGTCGAAGCCGAGCACGTCCCACGTCTCGAAGATGCCGATGTTCCAGGCAAACCCCCATTTCACGGCATGGTCGATGCTCACGATATCGTCGGCGATCTCCGGAATGCGGTTGGCGGCGTAGAGCGCGGTATTCGCGAAAAGCTTCCACACGAATTTTGAACCGGCATCCTCGCCGGTATGCATGATCCGGACCTTTTCCTCGAGGCTCTCGGCGGCGCGGGCGGCGCCGATGCAGTCGAAGCGGGTCTTGCTCGGAGGCTCGTATTCGAGCGTATTCACGTTGAGGGAGAGAATGACGCGTTTGCCCTTTTCATCGCGTTCGCCGGTCTTTTTATAGAACCCCGCGCCGGTCTTCTCGCCGAGACGGTTCTCCTCGATGAGCTTTTGCAGCCACGGTTCGGCCTGGAACAGCTCGCGCTGTTCGTCGCCGGGGCAGCCGTGGTACACGTTGCCGATCACATGCACGTAGGTGTCCAGTCCCACGAGGTCGCAGGTCCGGAACGTGGCCGAGGAGGCGTGGCCGATGATCGGGCCGGTGAGGCTGTCGACGTCGTCGACCGAGAGGCCGTCTTTGGGAAACTCGCGCATGATGAACTGGCAGGCGTAGGTCAGAATGCGGTTGGCCACGAAGTTCGGCGTGTCTTTGGCGACCACGATGCCTTTGCCCAGCACATCTTCCGCGAACCGCTTCAGGGTGGCGACCACGCCGGGCAGCGTGTCCGGTCCGGGGATGATCTCGAGCAGCTTCAGGTAACGGGGCGGATTAAAGAAGTGGGTGCCCAGGAAATGCCGGCGCATGTCGTCGTCCATCCCATCCGCCATGGACCGGACGAGGATGCCGCTGGTGTTGGTGCTGATGACGGAGCCGGGACGCCGGTGTTTCGCGGCTTCCCCCAGCACCTTCTTCTTGATGGCCAGGTCTTCCTTGACCACCTCGATCACCCAGTCGGCCTCGGCAATCCGGGGAAAATCGTCCTCGAAATTCCCGATTTCGATCAGGTCCGCATTCCCGGGCAGGTACAGGGGCGCCGGTTTGGTTTTCAGCAGCGCCGCTTTGCTGGCGGCCGCGAGCGCGTTGCGTTTTGCCGGGTCCTGCCTGTCTTCCGCGCTGAGACCGGGAGGAACGATGTCGAGCATCAGGGAGGGAATGCCGCAATTGGCGAGATGCGCGGCGATCGCGCCTCCCATCACCCCCGAGCCCAGCACGGCCGCGCGCTTGATGTCGTCCATAGAGCTGTCTCCTTCCACCATACGAACCGAGCCGTCGCCAACGGAAGGTAACACCCGCGCCGGCCGGGCCTGTTCCGCGCGGGAACGCCCCAGCCGGCGTCCGTTGGTAACCGTTGGAACTGCCGGCCTGCAACGTGTTGGGATCGCACCGTTTGAATCTGCTCGAGCCCCACGACCGCTCCATCGTACAACAGAACCCGGACGGGGTCAAGACAAACTGCGAAAACAAAGCAAGGCGTGTCAATTTGTCAATTCACATGTTATACTCATGGTAGACGTGGTAAACTCTTGCCATGTGAGCCGCCCGGCGGGGAGTTGCCGGGGCGGTTCGGAGGCACTGCAGCGGTTCGTCTGCCTGGGGAGCCCAGTGAAGGGTAGTGGAGTGCTTTGTCAGCGACACGTCAGGAGGGAGATTTTTATGAGCCTCGTCAAAAAACCGTACGTCGTTTTCGCCATCGTCCTGGTCCTCGTCATCGGGACGGGCTGCAGCACCTTTACTCCGAAGACCACGGCTCCGGACACCAAGGTGAAAACCCATAAATTCCATGGAATCGAGTTTGTGTGGATCCCGGCCGGCACGTTCGAGATGGGCAGCCCGGACGGCGAGCCCGGCCGCGGCGCGGACGAAGGCCCGGCCCATGCGGTGACGTTCGACGAGGGATTCTGGATCAGCCGCAGCGAAATCCGTCAGAAGGAATATGCGCTTGTCATGAACGAGAACCCCTCGGCGGACAAGCGCGAGGAGATGCCGGTCACGAACGTGAGCTGGCTCGACGCCATGGCCTTCTGCGCAAAACTGTCCGCGGACAGCGGAGCGGCCTACTGCCTGCCGACCGAGGCGCAGTGGGAATATGCCGCCCGCGCGGGCAGCGCCGGGACGTACCACTTCGGCAACGACCCGATCCTGATCGACATGTATGACTGGTATGCCGTGAACGCCCCGGATAAAGCGGTTCAGTATGGGGAACAGAAGGCCCCGAACCGCTGGGGCCTGTACGATGTCCACGGCAATCTCAGCGAATGGTGTTACGACGTGTACGCCGAGGACGCGTACGAACAGTGTTGCGCCAGCGCGCCCGCGGCGCCCGCCGAGGGGGTGGCCCGCGTCGTTCGCGGCGGGTCCGTGAAGTCAAAGGCCGACGAATGCCGTCTTGCCGACCGGTCGCACGCGGCGCCCGAAGCAAACAGCCCGACCCTGGGGTTCCGCATTGTTCGCGACAAGCTGCCCACATGGCCCAAGTACTATCGCACCGCCGGGGCGCAGAAGTAGCTCCCGAACCAGCGCCGCGCCCGTCCCTGGGGAAGAGATTGGCCGCGGAGGGCACTCAGAGTTTGAAAACCTCGGATAAGAACGGGGACATGTTTGAAGCGCCGTCCCCGGCGCGACAACGTGTCCCCGTTCAGACCGGATGGGCAGCCACAGGGGGCTGCCCCTACAAGGTGAAGCGGATGGCTGATCGCGAGTGCGGCGATATTATGCGCCCGTTCTTGCAGCCCTGAAAGGGCGACCGAGAATAGCCCGGGGCAAGTCACGCGGAACGCGTGACGCCGCCCCGGGAAACGCGCCCTCCCATTGGAAACGCCCTGCAAGGGCAGCACGAGCAGAAAGGTCAAGGAGCAATGCCGAGCCGGCGCTCGGCGACCCCGGGCGACCCGCAGACGATGAACAGACCCCGCGAATCCGTTTGAGCCTTTTGAAATCGTTCGGGCAAGGTCGTCCACTCGGTCCACTCGGTCCACCCCGTCCACTCGGTCCACAGGGTCTGCATCGCGCCTGTTCGGCGAATGGCGCCGGTCGGGGTTGTTTGCGCCGCGAACCCATCGATTGGTATGCTCGACTTCTGGGTACCATTCCCGAGGTACAGGGCCTCAACCACATTAATGCTTTGAGGGCCGGCTCGCCGACATCAGCTCAGAGCGGAGGACATGACTCATGAAGAAGGATTCGAGAATCACGGTTTCACGCAGAGAGTTCGCGAAGGCTTCGGCCGCGGCCATTTCGACATTCGCCGTCTTGCGCGGCGCCTCGGCTCAGGGCTCATCGGAAGTGCTGAAGGTGGGACTGCTGGGCTGCGGCGGTCGCGGCACCGGCGCCCTCACCCAGATGCTGCAGGGCAACGAGAACGTCAAGGTCATCGCGCTGGCCGACGTGTTCCCCGACAAGGTCGACCGCACCCGCAAGCAGATCGAAAGCAACGACGCGTTCGCCAAGAAACGCGACATCAAAGACGACCATTGTTTCACCGGCCTCGATGCCTACCAGGGCATCCTGAAGACCGACATCGATATCCTGCTCGAAGGCACGCTCCCCTACAGCCGCCCGGGACACCTGGAAGCGGCGGTCGAGGCGAAGAAACACATTTTCACCGAGAAACCCGTCGCGGTGGACCCCGCCGGCATCCACCAGGTCATCCGCGCCGCGAAACGCGCCGATGAGCTGGGCCTCTCGTTCGTCGCGGGCACCCAGCGCCGGCACCAGAAACCCTACCAGGAAACCATCGCCAAGATTCACGAAGGGGCCATCGGCGACATCGTGTCCATGCGCGCCTACTGGTGCGGCGGCCTGCCGTTCGCCCATGACCGCAAGCCCGAATGGACCAGCGACCTCGAATACTGCATCCGCAACTGGTACGCCCACTGCTGGGTCTGCGGCGACAACATCGTCGAACAGCACGTGCACAACCTCGACGTCTGCAACTGGGTCATGGAAGGGTTCGGCGTCGACCACCCGGTCTCGGTATTCGCGTCGGGCGGCCGCCAGTTCAAGCCCGATGAGCCCAAATTCGGCGATCTGTGGGACCATTTCTCCTGCGATTTCGAATATCCCAACGACGTGCACATGACCAGTTTCAGCCGGCACTGGGACGGCCTCGACGGCGACGTGTCCGAAGCGGTCTACGGCACCACGGGCAAGAGCAACTGCCGCGACATGGGGTCCGACGGCCTCGACCCGTATGTCCAGGAGCACATCGACCTCGTGAAGAGCGTCACCGGCGAAGGCCCCCATTACAATGAAGGCGTGCAGGTGGCCTACAGCACCATGATCGCCATCATGGGCCGCATCTCCGCGTACAACGGCCGCCGGGTGACCTGGGAGGATGTGATGGAAGGCAAGCTGAAGGAGTACTCGATCGTGCCGGAGCTCGATTGGGCCAAGCCGTACCCGAACGAGCCGGTTCCGGTGCCCGGAAAGGTCGGCGCGGGCAACCTCCCCGAACTGCAGAGCAAATAGGCGCACCAGCGCAAACCGTGAAGGAACCCAGAACCATGGACATGAAACGCAGATCGTTTCTTGCGTCGTGTGCGGCGGGCGCGGGCGCCATGGCCGCCATGAGCAGCACGGCCATCGCCGCGACCAAGGAATCCAAGCCGTTTGCGAACCTTCCCCTGAAGATCGCCGCGCCGTACAGCTGGTTTGACGGCACCCCGGCCGAGCGCCTGGCGCAGGCCGCCGCGTGGGGCCTCCCCGCCGTCGAATGGCTTGGCCCCGACAAAAGCGCCGAGGAACTGCGCGACGCCTCCGAAAAAACCGGCGTCAAGTGGACCTGCATCGGCGGCGTCGGCGCCATTGCCCCGGGCCAGATGGTCCAGCCCAAGGAACACGACAAGCTCGTGGAGAACTTCCGCGAACGGGTCGCGTTCGGCAAAAGCATCGGCGTCACCACGTTCGTCGGCCTCACGGGCAACGCACGCGACGACATCTCCTACGACCGCCACATGACCTACGTGGTCCAGTGCCTGCGCCGCCTCGCGCCCATCGCCGAGGAGAACGGCGTGACGATCGTGATGGAATCGCTGAACACCCTCGTCGATCACCACGGGTATTTCCTGTCGCGAACCGACCAGGCCATGCTCATCCTCGAGGCCGTGAACAGCCCCAACGTGAAGATGCTCTTCGACATCTACCACCAGCAGATCATGGAAGGCAATGTCATCCGGAATCTCGGGGAGAACATCGAGCGCATCGGCCACATCCACGTGGGCGACAATCCCGGCCGGAAACAGCCCGGCACCGGCGAGCTGAATTACCCCAACATCTTCAAGTCCATTGCCAGCACGAACTACCAGGGCTACGTGGCCCTGGAGTGCGGCTACACCACCGCCACCGGCGACGAAGCCCTGGCGCAGGTTGCCGACTGCTTCAACTGGACCTGAGTGCACCCCTGACAGACCGTGCGCGGGCGGCGTGCCTGATCGAGGCCCCGCCCGCCTTTCTTATTGTCCGGGGACTCAGTAAAATGGCGCCGACGTTAGGGCCGGGGCATTCCCCCGGATGAATGCTTCGGCGAGGAACCGGCGTGTGCGTGATATAACCGTCCTGACACTCATCCCCAATGCGGGAGACCGCCTGGCGCGGTGTCTCGAAAGCGTGCAATGGGCCGACGACCTCTTCTGCGTGGTGGACCCGAAGACCAGCGACGGGTCCGACGCGGTGGCGCGGCAGTATTCCGGCCATGTGGTGGCGCACGACTACGTCAACGCGGCCGCGCAACGCAACTGGGCGCTTCCGCAAATCGAAACGGAATGGACGCTGGTGCTGGACGCCGATGAATGGGTGTCGCCCGAACTGGCGGTGCGCATTCAGCAGATCATCCGGGACCCCGCGAGCTGCGACGGGTACCTCGTGAAGCGCATGTCGTATTTCATGGGGCGGCTGATGCGGCATTGCGGATGGGAACGCGACTACAACGTGCGGCTGTTCCGCACGGCGAAGGGGCGCTACCTCGACCGGCGCGTGCATTCAAAGGTGGTGGTCGACGGCCCCATGGGCCGCATCGACGAGGTGATGTACCACGACACCTACCGCGATTTCGACGAGTATTTTCGCACGTTCCAGCGGTTCACGACCTGGGGCGCGGAAGACCTGTTCGAAAAGGGCAAACGCGCCGCGTGGTTTGACCTGACGCTGCGCCCGGCGTCGCGATTTCTCAAGATGTATGTCATCCGCCGGGGCTTCCTCGACGGATACCACGGCGCGGTGCTCAGCATGCTCGGCGCGTTCTCGGTGTTCATGAAATACGCGAAATTGTGGCGTCTGGGCCGGACCGGGGCCGAGTGCCGCCCGCCGCTCAATCCCGGCGCGCCCGGGGCCGGCGGGCAGGACCAGGAACCGGACGGGGCTGCCCCGGCGGCGCGGCGTTGACGTTGAACAGGATCCGGCACGTTCACGGGAGGGATATGCGATGCGACATGTGATGGTGTGTGCGGCGGCGCTTGGCTTGGGTCTGGCGGGCATGGCCGCGGCCCAGGAATCGGCCCTGTGGCTGCATCCGATGTGCGAACAGCTGGACATTCCCTACAACGGGCCCTTCGAACAGCTCAGCGACGGCACGCTGCTGGTCATTGACCGGAACGTGCTGCGCAAGAGCGCCGACGGCGGGAAAACCTGGGAGGCGGTCAGCGGCGAAATCGCCCCGGGGCTCGACATCAACTACGGCGGCCATCCGGGCCAGTTCATTCAGACGCGCAACGGGACGATTGTCGTGGTCTATCTCGACATGGCCAACTACGTCTTCAGCTGGAACGATGAAAAAAGCGAGCCGAATCCCGAGTGCCGCCTGGAACTCTGGACCATCCGAAGCACCGACGGCGGGAAAACCTGGAGCGACCGCCAGCAGCTTCTGCCGGGCTACAACGCCGATTTCATGGGTCTCATTCAGCTCGATTCCGGGCGGCTTGTCGCCACGGTCGAGCACCTCGACCCGAAACTCTGCCGCTGGGTGGTCCTGTCGTTCGTGTCGGACGACGAAGGGAAAACCTGGCAGCACGGCAACATCATCGATCTCGGCGGGCGCGGTCATCATGACGGCGCCGTCGAACCGTGCGTGGCCCCCCTCGGCGACGGGCGGCTCCTCATGTTCATCCGCACCGGGCTCGGCCAGTTCTGGTACGCGTATTCGGAGGACGGCGGCCGGTACTGGCGGACCATCCGGCCGAGCGGCATCGACGCCAGCAGCGCCCCCGGCTGGGTCGAACGGCTCGCGAGCGGGCGCCTGGTCTTCGTCTGGAACCGTTCCAAACCCGAGGGCGCCGAAAAACCCACCTCGTTCTGGCACGGCCAGGCCCATGAAGTGCCCGCCCCCGGCCACCGCGAGGAACTCTCGATTGCGTTCTCGGACGATGACGGCCAATCCTGGACCGACCCCGTCGTGCTGATGCGCGAACCCAACGGCCAACTTGCGTATCCCTACGTTCTCGAACGCGCCCCGGGCGAACTCTGGGTCACAACCCGCTACACCTTCCTGACCGGGGGCAAACCCGCGCCTCCCGTGAAGGTCCGCCTGTTCGAGAAAGATTTCGTGAAAACCGGCGAATAGACAGGAATCCACCAGCAGAATCATGAATTGTGCGGTCACATTCGAGGTCGAGGCGCGCGACCCGCGCTGCGGCGCGCGGGCGGGGCGCCTCCACACCCCTCACGGACTGGTCGAGACCCCCGTGTTCATGCCCGTCGGCACCCAGGGCACGGTCAAGGCCATGACCCAGGAAGAGCTGCGCGCGCTCGGGGCCGGGATCATCCTCGCCAACGCCTACCACCTCTACCTGCGTCCCGGCACGGACGTGCTCGCGGAAGCGGGCGGCCTGCACCGGTTCATGGGCTGGGAGCGCGCCATCCTGACCGATTCGGGGGGATTTCAGCTATTCAGCCTGGCCGAATTAAGCAAAGTTACCCCGGACGGGGTGACGTTTCAGAGCCATATCGACGGGTCGCGCCACACCTTGACCCCCGAACGCGCCGTCGACCTCCAGATCACCATCGGCGCCGACATCATGATGTGCCTCGACGAATGCACCGGGTATCCCGTCGAGGAACACGTGGCCGCCGAATCCATGCGCATGACCGCCGAGTGGGCCGCGCGCTGCAAACAGCGCTGGCTTGAACGCGAAGCGGCGAACCAGGCCCTCTTCGGGATTATCCAGGGCAGCACCTTCGAGCATCTGCGCCGCGAAAGCGTCGACCGCACCCTCGCCCTCGATTTTCCCGGCAACGCGATCGGCGGCGTCAGCGTCGGCGAAGGCAAGGAGGAAATGGTGCGCGCGGTGGAATGGACCGCGCCCCGCCTGCCCGAGCAGAAACCGCGCTACCTGATGGGCGTGGGGCCGCCCGAGGACATCCTCGAGGCGGTCGAACGGGGGGTGGACATGTTCGACTGCGTCATGCCCACGCGCAACGCGCGCAACGGCTGCCTGTTTACCTCGCAGGGCCGGATCAACATCAAAAACCAGAAATACCAGCGTGATTTCGGGCCGCTCGACCCCGCGTGCCTGTGCCCCGTATGCCGCACCTACAGCCGGGCGTATCTGCGCCACCTCTACCTGGCGCGCGAGATACTGTCGCTCCGCTTGAATACTTTACACAACCTTTTCTTTATGCTACACTTATCCGCTGCGATGCGCGAGGCCATCCGTGCCGGACGCTTCATTGAGTTCAAGGCCTCTTTTCTCCAGGATTACCGGGCCTGAGAGGGGCTTTCTATTCCCAAAACGGAGGATTGTACGTCGTGTGGAGATTGTTGTACGCAGCGGAGGCCGCCCAGCAGGCGGCCCAGAGTGGCGGTGAAGCGGCCCCGGGACCGGGCGGCGGCAGTTTTCTCGGCAGCCCGCAGGTCCTCATGCTCGTGGCGATGTTCGCCATCTTCTACTTCTTCCTGATCCGCCCCAACACCAAACGGGAAAAAGAACGCCGCGAAATGCTCTCGGCCCTGTCCAAGGGCGATAGTGTGGTGACGGCCGGTGGCATCCATGGGACCATCGTCGGATTGACCGAAAAAACGGTCGTGTTGCGCGTCAGCGACGATCCCCCCGTGAAGCTGGAGCTCCAGCGGAGCTCCGTTTCGCGGGTGGCGACCAAAGAATCCGGCTCTGGTGACGAATAACCGCGCAATTCGCGCTGATTCGCCGCGCATGGCGCGGCCCATGGAGACGTTCCGATGAAAAATCCGACTGTGCGCGCCATCATCATCGTTCTCGCGCTGATCTGGGGCCTCATTTACATCTATCCCACCATCGGGTGGATGACCCTCTCCCCCCAGGAGCGCCAGCAGCGTCTTGATACCTGGAAACAAGAGGACCTCGAGCCCCGCCAACCCAATTTCTTCCGCGATACCCTCGCCGGCATCAAACGCTGGTCGCAGTTCGACAAGGACTGGGTCATCAATCTCGGCCTGGACCTGCAGGGCGGCATCAACATGATCGTCGGGTTTGACGTCACCAAAGCCGACCCCAAGGTCCTGGAGAGTTTCCCCGAGGAGTGGAGTGAAGCCGACATCGTCAAGCACTTCCAGGAACAAACCCTGCGCACCATCGAGCGGCGCGTATTCGAATTCCAGTCGACCGAGCCCATTATCGCCCGCCTCGGCGACGACAAAATCCAGGTGCAGCTCCCGGGCGAAAAGGACCTGGACCGCGCCCGCGACCTGATCTTCAAGTCGGCCTATCTGACGTTTCATCTCGTAGCGATGCCCGACGAACAGGAGCAGGTCTTCCTCGCCATCGACAAACATTTCGAGACGACCCGCAACGCCGATTTTCTCGGCCTGATGCAGAAGCCCATCTCGGGCCCGTACCTGTGGATTCCCAAGGAGAACATCCAGAAAGTCCGGGCGCTCGTCGAAGAGGCCCGTCAGGTGCAGGGGCTGATTCCCGAGGGCATGGACATCGCGTTCAGCGGCGCGCCCCAGCCCTGGGAAGACCAGCAGGTGTATACCATCTACCTGATCAACAAAACGCCCTCGATTACGGGCGCGGGACTGCAGCAGGCCGTCGCGCGCATCAATGACAGCACCCCCGACGGCAGCTACATGATCCTGTTCCGGTTTGATGCCGCCAGCGGCGCGCAAATGGGCCAGGTGACCGAACAGAACATCGACAAGCCTCTCGCCATCGTCATCGACGGCGAAGTCGAGTCGGCGCCCAATATTCAGGAACGCATCACAACCAACGGGCAGATCACGGGCAATTTCGGCCGTGAAGAAGCCGTAGACCTGGCCATCGCGCTGCGTTCGGGTTCGATGCCGGTGCCGCTGGTCGAGGAATCGAGCGCGCAGGTGGGCGCGAGCCTGGGCCGCGACCTCATTCGCCGGGGCGTCCTCTCGTCGATCCTGGGCGTGGTGGTCGTGGTGTTCTTCATGGCCGTCTATTACCTCTGGGCGGGAATCATAGCCGACATCGCGCTGATCATGAACGCCCTGCTGCTGCTGGCCGCGCTGGCGTATTTCAAGTCCACCCTGACCCTGCCGGGCATCGCGGGCCTCATCCTCACCGTCGGTATGGCCGTGGACGCCAACGTGCTCATCTACGAGCGCATCCGCGAGGAATTGCGCAATGGCCGCTCGCTCCTGGCCGCGGTGGACAGCGGCTATGATCGCGCGACCGTGACCATTCTGGACGCCAACATCACGACCCTGATCGCGGCGGCGGTGCTGATGCAGTTCGGCACCGGGCCCGTGGAAGGGTTCGCCGTCACCCTGAGCATCGGCGTGTGCACCAGCGTATTCACGGCCCTGATCGTCAGTCGGGCCATCATGGAATTCCTGATCCACCGCAAGATCATCACCCGGCTGACCATGCTGAGCGTGATCAGTCCCGATGCGAAAATCCGGTTCCTGGAACGGCGCAACATCGCGATTGGCGCCAGCAGCATCGCCATCGTCATCGGCATGATCCTCTTCGCCATGCGGGGCAACGACAACTTCGGCGTGGACTTCACGACCGGCACCAACATGATCGTCTCGCTCGATGCGCGCGACGGCATCGCCGACCAGGAGATCCGTGACCGCCTTGCGAGCGCGGGCTTCGGCAGCCCCCTCGTGCAGTTGTATGAGAAGGAAGACGACACCATCCCCGGCACGCAGTTCCTGATTCGCGTCAGCGAGGTGAGCCAGACCGAGCAACAGCTCCAGGAGAATCCTGAGGCTGCCGCGCCCGCCGCGGCCGGGACACCGGAAGCCGGCGCCGATGGAAACGGCGGAGCCAACACCGTTTCGGCGCGCATCGCGGCCGCTCTGGCGGATCTGAGCAAGGATCCCAGCCAGATGGTGCAGCGTGTGGACACCGTGGGCCCGGCCGTCAGCTCCCAGTTGCGGCGCGACGCGTTTCTGGCCATGTTGTATTCAATGTTCTTCATCATTCTGTACTTGTGGTTCCGGTTCGAGCTCAAGTTCTCGATTGGCGCGGTGGTCGCGCTGGCGCACGACGTGCTGATCACCCTCGGCGTGTTCGCGCTCCTGGGCCGTCAGATCAACCTGCCCGTCGTTGCGGCCATCCTGACCATCATCGGCTATTCGTTGAACGACACGATCGTGGTGTTCGACCGTGTCCGCGAAGACTTGAAACTGTATCGCGGCCGCGGCATGACGTTTGCCGAGCTGTTGAACGCCAGTATCAATCAGACGCTGAGCCGCACCCTGCTGACGTCGTTGACAACGCTCTTTGTGACGGTGGTGCTGTTCATCTTCGGCGGCGATGCGATCAACGATTTCGCGCTGGCCTTGTGCATCGGCATCGTGGTCGGCACCTACTCGTCCATCTTCATTGCCAGCCCCGTCGTGTTCTACATTCAGAAATACTGGGGCAAAAGCCTTGTGCCGGGCACGACGCCCAGCGGCGGCCCGGGAGGCCCCGGTTCGCGCCGGCGCAAAAACAAGAAGGACGCCGCGGAATCCACCGCCTGAAACAACACGAGATCGGCCACAGAGGGCACAGATTCCGCGGAGTTTGAACACCCCGGAGCAAAACGGGGACAGGTTTGAAGCATCGCCCCGGCGCGAATCCCGTTTTCTCTTGTCCCTGACGGAACCCGACGTATGCGTGACGCGGCACGTCATAGCTGTATCGTCCGAAACAGAATCCGGTCTTCAAGCCTCTCGCGCGAGACAAGAAGAGATTGGGCACAGATCTCAGAGTTTGAAGGCGCCGGACAAGAACGGGGTCATGTTCCAAGCGCCGTCCGCGGCGCGACAACGTGTCCCCGTTCGAACCGGATGGGCAGCCACGGGGGCTGCGCCTACAAGGGGAAGCGGATGGGCAGCCCCGACACGGCGATATTGTGCCCCCGTTCCTGCAGCCCTGAAAGGGCGACCTGGAATAGCCTGGGGTTTAGCGCGGGACTCGATTCGCCCGCGGCGCGACAACGTGTCCCCGTTCGGATGACTGGCGAGGGCGCCGGTCCCACACCGGACGAACTCTTGAGACACGCCCCGGCTTGCCGCGTCATGCGGCCCGCGTGGGTCGGTCCCGGGTTTTCAACGCAGCGCCTGGTTCCTCACTCAGATGGCCGTTCCGGCACCCGCACGGGGTTGGGGGGCAGGCCCATCGTCGGTCAGCGACTTGAGGAGGTTCTCCAGGTTGACCACATCCGGCGCGGCGGGGTCGATGGCCTTGGCGTCGTCGACGGCTTGCTGGAGGCTCGCGAGAATGCTCTCCAGGGTTGCTCCGGCCAGCTGTCCGGGGTGGTCGATGACAAAGGTCAACTGCCGCAGGTAGACCTTGGCGCGCTCGATGTTGCAGATGATGTCAAAATAGGTGTCCGGAAACCGCTTGATCGTGCTGCGTTTGCCTTGGGCGTAAAAGAGTTGGCGGGCCAGCCGGAGCTCGCCTTCCGCGAGCACCAGCCACGGGCCTTCGCGGCCGTTGAATTCGGCGACGTTGAGCCAGCAGCGCCCGAGATAGAAGTGCGCGCCGGAATCTTCGGGGTGCCGGATCAGGTACTCCTTCAACACGGAGATGGCCTCGGCCCACTGTTCCTCGAGCACGAGGAACTCGGCCCGGGCCTTGAGGTCTTCTCCGCTCTCGGCCGGCGGCGCGGAACATCCCGTCAGCGCGGCGCCGGCCGCCAGGATCGCCACCGCGCTGCCCACCAGACGGCGCATGGGCTATTCCCAGCGGGGCTGAAGCCGGAAGAACCCGGTTCGCGCCCCCACCCGGCAGAACACCGGCACTTCGGCGGGCCGCGCTTCCTTGACCTTATTCACGGCGGCCTCGAATTCCCCGATGCTGGTCACGGGATATTCGCCGAAACGGAGGACGATGACCCCGGGCCGCATGCCGGCCAGATGCGCCCAGCTCCCGGATTTCACCCGGCGCACAATCACGCCCTGGGTTTCGTCGGGCAGGTTGAGCAGTATCCGCACGTCGGTCGTGAGTGCGCGCACGGTCAGGCCAAAGGTCTCCTCAACGAACTCCTCGGCGTCCTTGGCCGAAACGGGCCGTTCGGTGAGCACGATGCTAATGTCCACCGGCTGGCCGCTGCGCAGGATCTTGACCGGGATCTCGCGGCCCACATCGGTTTCGCGCACGAGTTTCGTGAAACCGACAATCTCGCTGTTTTTCTTGGCGCGCATGGGCATGCCGTCGAAACTGGTGATCACGTCGCCGCGCTGGATACCGGCGGCCTCGGCGGGCGACCCCTCAACCACCGTGGAGATGACGACGCCGCCCTTCTTGGGCAATCCCCAATACTCGGCCAGGTCGTCCGTCAGCGGCTGGCTGAACACGCCGATCCACGCGATGGGCTGGTCGGCCTCGAGGGTGTCTTCGGTGGGCGGATTCTGGATGTACTTCGCGAACAGCGGCGCCTGGTAGACCAGCGGATGGCCGCTGCGCACGTAGAGCTCCCCGCCTTCCGTCGGCGCGAGGTCGTAGCCCACCACGCCGGCAATGCGGCCCCGCGAATCGATCACCGGCGCGCCCACGTAGCCGAACGGGATGGCTTCGTCGATGCAATACGTCGTGCGGGGTTTTTCAATCACGGCGCTGATCATGCGCGTGAGCGCTCCGCGGGCGAAATCGAGCGTCTCGCCCATGATCCCGAACAGCAGCACCTGTTCGCCGAGGCCCAGGTTTCCGTCCGAAGCGAAGGTGACGCAGGGGAACCGTTCGCCTTCCTCACCCTGGATCCGCACAAAACAGACGTTGATGTCGTCCGGCTTCTTGAGGAAAACGCCGTCATATTCCTTGTCCTCTTCGCCTTCTCCCACGACAACACGGATGTTGGAAGGATCGGATTTGTCGGACTGCATGTGGCCGTGCGTCATGACCAGTCCGTCGGGCGATACGATGAGCCCCAGCGCGCGGGTCGACCGTTTCTGGGTCTCGCCGGTTCGCTGCGATTCCACTTCGGCAGTGAAATTAAGCAGGCAGATGGCCGGGGCGATGGCTTTCTGCTGTGCCGCGATAAACGCGGGGGAAAAGGCGCCCGCCTCTTCCGCGGCGGGGGCCGCCGCGAGGCCCGCCGCCAGCCCGGTCACGATCCAGAGGGCAACGAGGCTATTCATCCTCATTGGGTTCTTCTCCGTTGGGTTCTTCACCGTCTTCCTCGTCCAGTATGACCTCGCCCGCCGCCTCGTCTCCGTTTTCGGCGCCGGGTTCGAGTTTCAGCAGTTCAAACCGGGTCAGCGCGCCTCGCTTGACGTCCAGCAGCACGAGACGCTTCCCCGCGTCGTTGATCGCGTCGTAGCGTTCCTGAAACTCGGCGAGATTGGCGATTTCCTCTCCGTCCACACTAAGCACGATATCGCCCTGCCGGAGGCCGGATTCAGCGGCCACGGTGCCCACCTCGACGCCCGCGATGACGATGCCCCGGCTTGACGGCAGGCGTGCCGCCTGCACAATGGCGGGCGTCAGGTCGGCCGCGGTAAACCCCCATTCGGCGAATTCCACCTCCTCGCCCTTATAGTCGCTCTCCTCCATGGTGACCACCGCAATGTCCTGCGTCTCTTCCCCCCGGCGCACCGAGAAGGTCGCCGGCGAGCCGATCGGCAGGTCGGCGACGCGCTTGAGAACCAGCGGAAGGTCTTCCTCAAACCGGGCGTGAACCGGTTCGCCGTTCACCGCGACGATCACGTCGCCCGGAGCGAACCCGGCCGCGGCGGCGGGCCCCAGCGGGTCGACATCCGCGACCACCACGCCGCGCTGCGAGGGGTCGTCGGTCTTGCTGGTCATTTCCTGCAACCGGACCCCAATCCAGCTTCGCGGCACGTGGCCGTGTTCGATGATGGCGCCGATCACTTCCCGGGCGGCGTTCACGGGGATGGCAAACCCGACGTTGTCCGCTCCCGAGAGTTTTCGGGTGTTGATGCCGATGACCTCGCCCTTGAGATTGACGAGCGGTCCGCCGCTGTTGCCGGGGTTGATGGCCGCGTCCGTCTGGATCCACGTGTTATACGGAGCGGGCCGCGGCCCCTCCTCACCCAGGTAGCGGTCGGTGACGCTCACAATCCCCTTGGATATCGAGCGCGACAGGCCGTGGGGGCTGCCCAGCGCCAGCACCGTCTGTCCGGGCTCGATGTGCGCCGAATTCCCCAGTTCCGCGGCCGGCAGGTTTGCCTCGTCGACCTTCAGTTTCAAGACGGCGATGTCCGTGTACGGGTCCGTCCCGACCACTTCCGCGTCGATCTCGTCCCGGTTAAAGAGCACGCAGCGCACCTGGGTGCTGTCGCCCGCGACGTGTTCGTTTGTCACCACGTAGCCGTCGGGCGAGATGATGAAGCCGCTGCCTTCCACCACGTATTCCTGTTTCTGGCCGCTGGCAAAGCTCTCCTTCACGGGACGGATGTGGACCAGCGACGGAATGACCTTGTTTTTCGCCCTGATCACGGCGTGCTCGCCGGGGCCGCCCATCGTGGCGCATCCCGCGGCCGCCAGCGCCAACGGCGCCAACCACTTCATGCTTGCTCTCAAAGCGACTCTCCTTGTCGACGGAAGCCCGGTATCGTTGCGGCGATTATAATGTAACCCGCGGGCATTCTACAGGTATTTCCCAACACCACCGCCGGAATCCCCGGCAAGCGGGCCGGAGCAACGACTCGCCCGGGTTCCGGCGCCGCCGGGCGGAGCGACCGATTCCGGCCACCCCCGGTGACATTTCATAATGGGCGGGGATTCGGTACAATGCCCGGCGGCCGCTGCTCTGGTGCACGGGTGCGGCCGCACAGACCGCTGACACCAACGGAGAACGCGCTGTTCCGGAGAACATGCGAATGAAACGGTTGATTCTCATGGTATCGCTAAGCCTATTTCCACGGTTGCTGGTGGCGCAGGAACTCGATATTTCCTCGCTCGTGGGCCAAACCTGGTACGGGGTATACATGTCCGGCCAGAAATCCGGCTATGCCGTCAACAATGTCGTCAAAAAAGACGACGGCAGCGTCATGGTCAGCGAGGATGCCCAGTTCCGCATCACCATGGAAGGCGTCAAACAGGATATGCGCATCTTCAGCGAGCGCACCTACGCGCCCGACGGCGCCTTGAGCGAGGTCAAGACCCGCGTCGAAACCCTCGGCGCCGAATCGCAGTTCGACGCCATCGTGCGGGGCGGCACGCTGCTTATGCGCAGCGTGGTCGGCGGCGAGGCCCTGGAGGTCGAACTGCCTCGCCCCAGCGAATCCCTGCGTGACGCCTTCAAGCAGATCGAGCTGATCCAGAACGGCGGGGAGATCGGCAGCGAACTGCACTACACCATCTTCGAGCCCATGTACCGCCAGGAGATTGGCGGCGTCAGCAAGGTCATCGCCATCGAGGAGCGGATCTTCGACGGCGTGCCCACCAAGGTCTACAAGATCAAGAATTCGCTCGTGGATATGGGCATTGACTCCATTTCCTACGTCGCGCAGGACGGCACCACGCTCGAGGACGAGGTGGCGGGGCTCATCACGACGCGCCTGGAACCCGAGGAAATCGCCAAAGACGTCAATTACAGCAACGACGTCATCGTGTCCAACGCGGCCTTGATCGATACGGCCATCGAAAAGCCCCGCGAACGCCCGTTTCTTAAACTGCGCATCACCGGGCCCCTCACGGAAGCTCATTTGTTCAATGACGAACGCCAGTATCTCGCGCCCAAGGACGGGGCCTTCGAGTTCTCGGCACACCTGATCTCGCTGGACGGTTTTGAGCCCGCCACCCTGCCGATCGCCGAACCGGCGGTCCAGGCCTGGATCAAACCGTCGGTCTTCATCCAGAGCGAGGACCCCAGGCTCATCGAAAAGGCCCGGGAAATCGCGGGCGATGAAACCGACGCCCTCGCCGTCTCCACGAAGCTGTGCGACTGGGTCTATGACAACGTCCGCACCACGTTCTCGGCCCAGTTGAGCAACGCGCTCGAGGTGCTGGACCACATGGAAGGCGACTGCACGGAACACAGCGTGCTGTTCATTGGTCTGGCCCGCGCGGCGGGCATCCCCGCGCGCGAAGTGGCGGGGCTGATTTACGTGGAAGGCGCGCGGTCCGGATTCTACTTCCACCAGTGGGCCACGGTATGGGTCGGCAAATGGATCGACGTGGATCCGACGTTCAATCAGCCCCTCGCGGACGTCACCCACATCAAACTGGCCGAGGGCGACCTGTTTCACCAGGCCAAGCTCATTCCGATCATCGGCCAGATCAAGGTGCAGGTCGTCGAGGGCGCGTCCCCCGGCGGATAACCGCGTACATGGATGAAACGACCCCGAAACCCGGGCCTTCGCCCGCAGCCGTTCGCACGAGGCGATGGCTACGGCGCGTGCTGCTTGCGGGCCTTCTGTTTCTGGGACTCGTGGCGCTGGCGCTCGCCAGCGGGTATCCCCAGCCCCGTGTCCTGGAATATGCCATTCGCCGCGCGACGGGATTTGCCGCGCAGGTCGAAGGGGTGGACCTCTATCCCAGCCTGTGTATTGCGCGGCTTCAGGTGCGTGCGCAGGCGCCGGACACGCTGCCCGTGCTGGAAGTCCAGAACCTGACCGTAGTCTACCGCCTGTTCCCCGAGACGGGGCGCCGGATTGAAGCCGTGACGGCCGAGCGCGCGGCTGTCCGGGTGGATGCGGAGTTGCTCGCCCGCATCGAGGCCATGACGGCGGGCGGCGGACCGGGCGGGGCGGCGCCGCTGGTGTTCATGCCGGAACGGGTCTCCCTGGGCGAGTTCGAGGCTCAGGCGGAGTTGCCCTCCCTGGTGGCCCGCCTGGCGGGAGTCTCCGCGGACTGCGCGCTTGTGTCGCTCGAGAACTTCTCGCTTGAGGTGCGGGGCGGCTCGCTCACCGGCCGCGTGGAACTTCCGTTCAGTGGATTCGCCACGAGCCTCGACGGGGGCTCCGTGCACATTGCGGCCTCGCGCGACGGTGCTCTGGCCGTGCTCGACACCTGCCGCGTCAGCCTCCCCAACCTGGCGGAGGTCGACGCCACGGCCCGGGCGCGGTTTGAAGGGGACGCCGTGACCATCGCCGCTGCCGTCCCCGATTTTCGGATCCTCGGCGAAGGCGAAAAGACGGTCGTGCTGCCGGGGCTGGGCGTTCCCGTGACCATCGGCTCGCTTGCCGTGAGTGATGCCCGCGTCGACGGCGTGTATGCCTCGCGGACCGGGCGGTTCGCGCCGGCCGCCGCGCGCCTTGACGCACAGGCCACGAATCTCCGCGCCGGCGAGGGCGATTCCGCATGGAGCATGGTGTCGCTCGGCCTCACCGCGGATGGCGAGTATCCAGACTACACCGCCGAGATGACCGTCAACGAGGTTCTGCCCCTGCAACTCGCGGCGACGTTTGCGGAGAACGCCGTCACTGCGTCGCTCGCGCTCGCGGACTGGCCGCGCACGGAAATCCTCGGCGTGCTTCCCGTCCAGTATCACGCCTGGCTCGACACGGTCCCGGCCCTCGAACGGATTTCCGCGCAGGCAAGCGCTACGGTGCGGCGCCCGGACTTCGATGCGTCCGTCGCGCTGACGCCCGGATTCCGGAGCGGCAGCCCGTTCACGGGACCCGTCCGGGCGGTGGCCAGCGGCGTTCTCAGCGAACCCCGGACCGTTACAGGCGATGTCACCGTGCCACTCGAACAGGGATCAATCGCGGCGGCGTTCTCGGCGGGCCCGGCCTCTCCGTTGCGGGTGGACGCGACGCTCGACGCGGTCGAGCCGGCGCGACTGGCGTCGGTGACGCGCTGGGCACCCTTGCCCGCGGTCCTGGCGCGCCGTGTCTCGGGGACGCTGTCGGCCACGATGCGCAGCGGCGGCATCGACGTCACGACCGCCCTGGAAGCCGCTTCGGGGCCCTGGGGGACGGATCTGCTGGCGCCTCTGCCGGCAGCCATCGAAGCCGCTTTTCGCTGGAATCTGGCGGACGCCACCCTCTCCGGCGCCCGTCTGGCCGTCACGGCCGAGGAGGCGTTGGCGGTTGAAAGCAGCGGCTGGCGGATGAATCTGGCCCCGCTCGAATTTGAGGGCACCCTCAAGGGCAAGGCCGCGTTCCCGGTGGTGTCGCCCCTGGCGTCCGAACTGGGCGTCGGCGCGGAAGTCCGGTATCAGGCGCCCGTAACGTTGCGCGACGGCCTGCTGACCGTGGCGCTGGACGCCCAAACCGATTATCTCCAGTGGGGCGACTTCTCATTCTACGAAGCCCCGTTTCACCTGGCCGGCACGGCGCGTCTGGCGCTGAGCAAGGGCACGGGAACCCTTCGCGACCTCGCCCTTACGTACGGCGACAGCTCCAGCCTGAACGTGAACGAGGCGGCCCTGACGCTCTCTCCGTTTCAGGTGAGCGGGCCGTACGCGTTCACCTCGAAGCTTCGCCTGCTCGTGGACGCCGGCCTGCTCGAATCCATCGAGGGCAGCATCCAGGGCGGCGGCAGCATGGCCTGGAGCGATCACCTCGTCATCACGTCGGAATACCGCCTCGAAGCGCCGCTGCTGGTGACGGGCGGGTCGAGCGTGGCCCTTGGCGGCATCGCGGCTGCCGGGCATCTCCGGGTGGATCAGGCCATCACCGCCAGCGCGGACGTGAATGTCGTCAAATGCGCCCTGGCGGGGGTGCCCATGATGAATATCACCGCTCCCATGACCATGAGAGACACCGTCATCGGCCTGAATCCCGTCGCCGGCGAGGTGTTCGGAGGCACGCTCCGGGGCACCGCCTCGGTGGACCTGTCCGGGGACTCCCCCGTGGTTACGGTCGACATGCGGCTCCGCAACGTCGATCTGGCGCAGTTCTCCGAAAAGATGGTGCCGCCCGAATACGGTCTTCAGGGACTGGCGCAAGGCCGTATCGCAGCGCAACTTACGCCGGACGGCCTGCGGGATGCGACCGTCAAGCTGGTCTCGTCGGGCGATTTCGCCATGAACAAGGCCCTTCTCCAGAACATCCTGCTCGAATACCTGCGCGACGTGCCCGGCGCCCAGAGCATTGAACGCATCAGCACGGAGGTCCTCGGGGAAGCCGCGTGGCGGGCCTTCGACAGCGCCTCGCTGGACCTGGGATGGGCCGGAAACAAACTGGCGGGGACGGCCGACCTCCGCAGCGCGAATCTTAATCTCAAAATCGATGTTAATGTCGATGAAGGCTCGATGCGCCAGATCCTGGCCCTTCAACAGGAGGCACGGCTCGAAGATATTGAAAACATCCGTTCGGAACCCGTACAACAGAGTGACCAGCCGGTGCAGAAAAACGAATAGTCCGGGCGGACATTCGTCATGTATTCAAAACACAGGAGTGCGTCTTATGAAACGGATCCTTGTTGGATTGACCGCGGCGGCCGTGATTGCAGTAATGGGATGCGCCCTCCGGACAGAGCACAAGATCGACGCCCATATCACGGTCGACATCCGGCATATCGAACAGCAGGCCGATAGCGTCCTCGACTTCATCGAGGGCGAGTCGGAGACGCCCCCCGCGGTGCAGCCCGCCGAAGCGCCGGGCGAAAGCAGCGTCATCGGCCCCTTCCTTCAGGCCATCAACCCCATCCGGCAGGCCCACGCGGCCACCCTCAAGGAAGATTCCCCCCGCATGAAAGAGATCGCCGTGCGCCTCAAAGAGCGGTTTCCCAAGATCGAAGCCCTGAAAAAACAGGGACTCGTGGGTGAAAACGACCGCGGCTACATCGAACTCCGGCCCAACGACGCCCTCGAAGCAGATGCCGGGCGCAAGAACGACATCCAGAAACTCGTCCACGAAGAGAACAACGACCGCAAAGAGCTCTACACGGAAATCGTCCGGCTCAACCCGGACCAGTCGAACCTGACCCTGACCGTTGTCGAGCGCATCTACGCCAAAAAACGCCTCGAACGCGCGAAAGCCGGCGAGATCTTCCGTCTCCCCCCCGAAGGCAAAGACTTCGAAGAGTTCAAAGCGGTCCTCAAAAACAAGCACATCGAGGGCAAGCTCGAACCCAAGGAATGGATTAAGGTCGCTGGTACGAAGTAGCGGCGGTCCCGGAAACCACCGGGGTAACGCGCAATCCGCCCCCGGGGGAGATGCCCCGATGAGCGCACGATTCAGCCGCCGCCGGTTCCTGACCACCGCGATGCTGGTCTCAATGGCATTCGCCGAGGCCAGGAACGCGCGCTGCCAGGAGACCGGCTCCGCGAATCTCTCGCAGGACCGCATTCTCTTCACTTCGCAGGGGAAAACGGGCCTGATAAACGCCGATGGAACCGGTCTGCGCTACTTTGAGTTCGACGTGCGTGGGCAGGTCACCTGGCAGCCCGGCGGCTTCTTTTCCGACGGGCGCCGGATGCTCCTCCTCAGCATGGAAGCCCGCCGAGATGGGCCCGGCAGGCCATTCGCCGAGTATTATCACAAGACCCCCACCCACCTGTGGGTCTGCGAATTCGGAAATGGTTCGTTGACCGAGGTGGCCAATCGCGAGCGTATCGCGGTCTTCTACACGCCCCAACTTCTCCTGAACGACGAACGCCTCCTCGTACAGGTTGTCCGCGACGAGGGCGCCCAGGTGTTCAACATGAAACTCGACGGCAGCGACGCCCGCGAGTTCACCCGGCTTGGCGAAGGCGTGCCCTACGGGTTTGACCTCAGCCCTGACGGACGCCGCGTGGCCTGTCACCTCGCCGGACCCTCCGGCTACCAGATCTGGACCAGCGACACCGAAGGCGGCAGCCGCACCCTGGTCGCAGGCCACCCCGACCACCTCTATTTCTGCCCGCAGTGGTCGCCCGATGGCCGGTGGCTCGCATTTCAGGATTGTCTGTACCGGCAGGACCCCGGCCATGACTGGTCCGACCTCTGCGTGGCGCGCCCGGACGGCTCGGAACTTCGCACCTTGACCGAAGGGCAGTCCCTTTGGTTCGGCGCCACCTACGGCAATCCCGACAACCGCGGCGGCGGCTCGAACGTCCCCGTCTGGACCCGCGACGGCGCCGTCCTCTGCTCCTGCCGGCTTCCCGGCTCCAATGTGGCCTGGGAATACCAGCCCAATCGTCCCGACGTCGACCATTTTAACCGCGAGTACAAACCGGACCTCGCGCGCGGCGGCACGGAGATCTGCCGCATCGACCCCAAGAGTGGCAAATCGACGCGCCTGACCCAGTCCGACCCGCCCGTATGGGATTTCCGGCAACGCGAATCGCCCGACGGTACGCATATCGTCTTCTGCAGAGCCATGACCGGCGGCGTCCCCGGACTGTGGGTTGCACAAGCCGACGGACACAATCCCCGCCTGCTCACGAACGGACTGGATGACCGTGGCGCCGACCACCCGCAGTGGCTGCCCCGGAAAATCTGACCGCCGGGCTGCTGGCAGCCTCCCAAGAGAAACGGCAGTACGCGCGAAAGCTCAAGGTGTTCAGTTCAGGGGTGCACGGCTTTGGAGGGCAGGCCGGCATGAGGACAGGGAGGACTGTTGTTGCGGACCATTCGCAGACGGCGGTTTGAGGGTACATGATGCAACGTTGGTTCCGCCGGCCGCGTTTAGTAAAATCCCCCCGTTCCCAACCGCGCGCGACAGGAGGCCCCATACCATGCGCCGTACCCCAGTGCTTGTTTTATGCGTTCTTGCCGCCGGGCTGCAGTGTTTCGGCGCGGCCGCCGCGCCGGTGGGCGCCGACGACGTCGAGATCGAGACGTCCCATCTCAAGGTGGTGTTGCCGGCGGACGGCGATGGCACCGTGTCCTGGTTCGGCCTGCTCAACAGTCCGCGCAATCACGCGGGAGGCGGCGGGCTGCTCCAGGAAGGGTTCGGGATTGGCAGTTTCTACGTCCCCAACCGTCGGCTGAACGTCAAATTCGAAGTGCTGGACGACGTCCCCGGCCGCCCGGTTCTCCGGTATGCCTACGACGGCGACGGTCCGAACATCACTGGCCTGAAGAGCACCCGCCTGATCGAACCCATCCCGAACGAGGCCTCTCTGCGCGTGCGATGGACGGTCGAGAACACGGGGGACCAGGACCAGTGGGTCGCGCCCTGGATACGCGCGGGACTCGCTCCGGGCGGCGCCCTGGATGCCGCGGACCGCATCGATGTGCCCACCCTCCAGGGCGTTCGCGCCATCAAAGATGCCGGATACTATCCCGCATCGCGGAACTGGATTGCCGTTACCGACACGCAGGCGCGCGAAACCGTGTACGCGGTATTCGACGCCGAGAACCTCCATTCCTTTCTGGTCGAGCCCGCGGTCAATGACGACCACTGCGCCGTGCAGGCCGCGTACGTGCCCCGCCTGTTCAAGGCGAAAAGCGCCTGGGAATCGGCCTACCGCATCAACCTGGTTCGGGGGTTGACCCACGTCGATTTCGCCACCACCGAGTTCGCCGCCCAGGTGGATTACGAGCCCGGCCGCCTCATCCTCCACCTGGCCGGGGCCCAGAAACTGCCGCCATTGGTCATCAAGACCTCGATCCTCGCCCCGAATGGCCGCGTCTGGAAACTCGAACCCAAACAGTTCGAGCTGGACACCAACACGGTGGTCCGGTGCTCGTACGAATGGACCGCCCCGGCGGACGGTCCCTATGACCTGATCGCCCTGTTCGAGACCGGCGGCGCGTCGCTCGACATCGGCGAGGGCCTGAAGGCCCCGCACGGCGCGATGGACACCCAGTTCTGCGTCGGGAAGGCGTCCGCGTGGGCCATGGAGGCCTGGACACGGGCCCCCCACGCCCTGGACCGCCAACCCCGCACCTTGAAACGCGCGATGGCCGCCGGCGGAGACGCGGCGGTTTGGGTGGAGCCCGCCCTGAACAAGATTTTTCGGGACGACCAGCCCGTTCCAACGGGGACGCTCGACGCGGTGGCGCGCGTGAGCCTCGCCCGCAACGAGCGGGAATCCGTGCAGGTGGTGCTGCGTCCCCCCGAGGGCAGGAACTGGCTCGACGTGACGCTCGACGTCCCCGACCTCGTAAACACCGCCACGAACGCCCGAATCGCGGCCGGGCATATCCGCGCCTACCGCGTCGGGTATTGTCCCGTGGCGGTGCCGAGCCATTTTGAAGGCCCCACGGGGAGCTGGCCGGATCCGCTCGAGCCGCTCGCGCCATTCATGGCCGAGGGCGGCGCCTGCACGCCCCTCTGGCTGACGGTTTACGCGCCGCCCGGCACCCCGCCGGGGATATATCGCGGGCTGGCGCAAATCGTATCGTCAAATGCCGGGCCGGTGGAGTTCTGGCTCGAGGCCACCGTGTACGATTTCGAATTGCCCGTGATTCCCGCCCTCAAGACCGATTTCGGGTTCTGGCGGGAGGGCGCGCTCGACGTGTGTGCGCGCATGGGCTTTTCCGGCGATGCCGCCGCGCTGGAGAGCGCGTACCTGCGGGACGCGCTCGACCACCGGGTAACCCTGCGCGAGCTGGCCGCCCTGCCTTCCGAAAGCGCCGACTACGAGGCCAGCCTGGCCGCCTACGAGAAGCGGCTCGCCATCCTGCGCCAGGGCGGCGCAAGCACGCACGAGGTCCCGGCGTCGCTGCTGGACGTGCCCGCGCAGCTTGCCCTGGCCAACGCGTTCGTCACGAAACACGGCCTGGCCGGACAAGTCTTCTCGCACATCGGTGACGAACCGCCCCAGCCCGCGTGGCCCCGCCTGTTTGAGCGCATGCAGACCTGGCTCGACACCGCCCCGGACATCCCCATGATGGTCTCCACGTACGGTCTCCAGCCGTTTCTCTCCGACGCCGCCCAGACCTGGTGCGTTCACCTGCCCATGTTCGACACGGTCAACGGCAAAGTCATTCTCGAACGCGCCGCGGCAGGCGGCGAGGTGTGGGTCTACCTCAACCACAGTCCGTCGCGCCCGTATGCCAACTTTTTCGTGGATTTCGCGGCCATCGAACACCGGGCCCTGTTCTGGCAGGTGTGGGCGCTGGGCGTCCGCGGCGTGCATTACTGGAGCATCAATTACCTTCCCGACGGGCGGGATCCCCGCCAGGGCCTGCTCGACATTACCCCCGTCAACGGGGATGGATTTCTCGTGTATCCGTCGGCGTCGGGTCCGGCGCCTTCCATCCGCTGGGAAACCGTCCGCGACGGCATCGAAGACTACGACTACCTGGTGCTGTTCCGGGAACTGCAGAAGCGCGTGGAAAAGTCCGGGAACAAGGCCCTGCTGGGCCGGGTGCAGGCGGCGGCCAGCCTCGGCGCCGTCGTGCCGGACCTTGTCTCGTATACGCGCGAGCCCGCGGTTATGCTGGAGAAGCGGGACGCCCTCGCCCGCGCCATCGTGGAGATGCAGCAGGCGCTCCCGAAATAGGCCGGGCAATGGCCCTCAGGGCATGGTGATGCGCCCCGTCGTGACCTGCCGTTTGGCTCCGGTCGCGGAGGGAAGGTTGGTCGGATTCCCGAAGAAGGCCTCACTGCCCAGAATGCAGGCGCTGAGCGGGTCCACGACATTGCACGGAATGCCGTAGCGATCGGTCTTGCGCACCACCGCCTCTTTGATGCCCGTCTTCACGTTGCGCATCAGCGTGCGGTTGTGGAGACCTTCCCCGCTGAGGATCAAGCGCGACACCGAGTGGCTGGGGTACACAAACCGCGAAAACGCCCGCGTGATGCTGTAGCCCACCGCCATCGTCACCGTCGCGAGCATGTCTTCCAGCGAGTGGTCGCGCCGGCCGTTCAGCGCGTCCCGCAGGTATTCTTCCGGACCGAATTCGTCGTGGCTGGTGCTTTTGGGCGGCACCCGCGCGAAGTAGGGATGACTCAGCAGGTATTCCAGAAACTCGTCAATCACCAGGCCCTTGCCCGCGATGGCGCCGTCGCGGTCGCGCGTCTGCGTCGCGTGCGTGAGCAGGCGCACCGAGCCGTCGATGCTCGCCAGACACGGCCCCACATCGAACGCCACCACCTCGTGCAGCTCCGGCGTCACGATGGTCAGGCTCGCATACCCGCCCAGATGCAGGCACGCGCTGACCCGATCCGGGCGGCTGAACAGCACCCAGTCCGCGTACGGGTGCAACACGTTGCCCTGGCCGCCCACCGCCATGTCTGCGGCGGCGAAATCGGACACCACCGGCAACCCGGTCTGCGAGGCGATCACGTTCGGGTCCCCAATCGCCAGGCGCCCGGCGGCGCTTTCGGCGCCCCGCGTCGGAATATGGGCCACCGTATAGCCCGGCGAGGCGACAAAATCGACCTCGATGTTTTCCGACTGGGCCCATTCCTGAAGGCCCAGCACGACCTCCGCCATCTCCGTGCCCAGCTCAAAACTCAGCACCGCCAGGTCGCGGGCGCTCCGTCGCGCCGCAAGCAGCCGGTTCTGCAAACCGGGGGGATGCCGGAAATGCTTGTCTTTCACAACTTTGATGAGCATTTCAGGCCCCGAGCCCTTGATGCGGACCAGAGCCGCGTCCACCCCCAGGCACGCGCTGTCTGCCGTCAGGCCAATCGCGTAGCGCACCAGCTTTTCTTGTATGGCTGCGATTCTCTTCATGAGCTACCGTCCCGGCAATGGGGCAACTATCCCCCCTGTATGATTACACTTCCATGAACCTTCAGTGTACACGAATACTGCCCTGAAGTGTAAACAAATCACGTGGACGCGCCGTCGCCCGAGCCGCGCGGTTTTCGCACCTTGGTTATTTGTTTACAAATGGATACTTTACTTGATCTTTCCATTAATCCATGATATAGTGATTTTAGAGAATCAAGGCCGGTGCCGCGCCACGGCGCGACACGCACGCGTGAATTCAGCATGTTGCAGGATACGACGGCTGCCCAATCCACCAGGAGGGAGTTGACGTGTTTCGCCTGAGCTGGTTCATTGTCGGCATGTTCGTGGGGTGCTGCATGGCCATTGCCGCGGCTACGCAGGCTCGCGAAGGGACTCATTCGCCCTCATCCGCCCTTTCGGCCGTCACCGTCTTCCTTCAGATGGCGCAGGGCAAGTAAAAGCCAAGGCCGCTCCCCCCCAGACGCTCGGTTTCCCGTCACGCTGTGCCGATTTGGCACTCACTAAGACCGCCTGCTAACATTTTGCCATTTTGGCATGTGATCTGCCCGTTACAAGCGTGTTTGGGTGCCGTTTGGGCAAGGCGGTGGGAAATGCGGGGGCGGGGGGCGTTGCCAGACACGCCCCTAAAACGCGCATTTACAAACAATTAAACAGGGTATTGACGCGGTGGCACGTCGTTTGCTAAACTGATCTGCGTGGCTGCAGGTTCTGGCCGAAAACAACCCGGAAGCGTTGTCAAAATGGCTGGAGTCATGAGCTGAGCGGGGCAATCCCCCAATCTGAGCGAAAGCTGAGACGGTGTCAGGTTGAGTGAACCCATCATGCCGGAGCAGGGCGGCGTCTTGCGCCGGCGAGAACCAAGGGAGTACACGCAATGAAAGTTCGTCCGTTAGCAGACCGACTGCTTGTCAAGCGGGAGGAGCCGAGCGAGACTGTCCGGGGCGGGATCATCATTCCCGACACGGCCAAGGAAAAGCCCCAGGAGGGGAAGGTTGTGGCCGTGGGTCCGGGCCGGCTGGATGAAGACGGCAAGCGGATTCCCATGGAGGTGAAGAAAGGCGATCGGATCCTCATGGGCAAATACGCCGGAACCGAAGTCAAGATTGACGGAGAAGAGCACATCATCATGCGCGAGGACGACGTGCTCGCGGTCATCGAGTAGTGGGCCTGTCGCCTGCGGCTGATACGAGACATGATGAGATAAAGGAGGTTTGACAACGATGGCTGCAAAGCAACTTCAGTTCGGCGAAGAGGCACGGCGCGGCGTGCTTGCCGGTGTGACCAAACTGAGCAAAGCCGTGAAATCCACTCTGGGCCCCAAGGGCCGCAATGTGGTGCTGGACAAGAAATGGGGCGCCCCGACCGTGACGAAAGACGGCGTGACGGTTGCGAAAGAGATCGAACTTGAAGACAAGTACGAGAACATGGGCGCGCAGATGGTGAAGGAAGTGGCGTCGAAGACGTCGGACGTGGCGGGCGACGGCACGACGACGGCGACGGTGCTTGCGGAGGCGATTTACCGCGAAGGGCTTCGCAACGTGACGGCGGGCGCCAATCCGATGGCGTTGAAACGCGGCATTGAGAAGGCCGTGGCCGTGGTGGTGGAGCAGCTCGCGAAACAGAGCAAGAAGGTGCGCGGCGAGACCGACGTCATCAAGAATGTGGCGGCGATTTCGGCGAACAGCGACTTCGAGATCGGCAACATCATCGCCGAGGCGATGGAGAAGGTCGGCAACGACGGCACGATCACGGTGGAAGAGGCCAAGGGGATCGACACCACGCTCGAGATCGTAGAAGGCATGCAGTTTGACAAGGGGTATCTGTCGCCGTATTTCGTGACGGACGCCGAAGAGATGGAAGCGGTGCTCGAGGACGCGTACATCCTCATTCACGAGAAGAAGGTCTCGTCGCTGAAAGACCTGCTTCCGCTGCTTGAACAGATCGCCAAGAGCGGCAAACCGCTCCTGATCATCGCGGAAGACGTCGAGGGCGAAGCGCTGGCGACGCTTGTGGTGAACAAGATTCGCGGCACGTTCCAGGCCTGCGCGGTGAAGGCGCCCGGATTCGGCGACCGGCGCAAGGCCATGCTTCAGGACATCGCGGTGCTGACGGGCGGCCTGGCCATCACGGAGGATCTGGGCCGGAATCTCGAGAGCATCACCCTGGCCGACCTGGGCCGCGCCAAGCGCGTCGTGGTCGACAAGGACAACACGACGATCGTCGAGGGTGCGGGTTCCAGCTCGGAGATCATGGGCCGGATCAACCTGATTCGCCGCCAGATCGAAGAGACCACGTCCGACTACGACCGCGAGAAGCTGCAGGAACGCCTGGCCAAGCTGGCGGGCGGCGTTGCGGTCATCAGCGTGGGCGCCGCGACCGAGATCGAGATGAAGGAGAAGAAGGCGCGCGTCGAGGACGCCCTGCATGCCACGCGTGCGGCGGTGGAAGAAGGCATCGTGCCGGGCGGCGGCGTGGCCCTGGTGCGCTGCATTGAAGCCGTCGAGAAAATGAAGCTCGACGACGAAGACGAAGCGACCGGCGTGAAGATCATCGTGCGCGCGCTGGAAGAGCCCCTGCGTCAGTTGGCGATCAACGCCGGCGACGAAGGCGCGACGGTGGTGCAGGAAGTGAAGTCGAAGAAGGGCGCTATCGGCTACAACGCCGAGACGGGCGTATTTGAAGACTTGCTGAAAGCGGGCGTGATCGACCCGACCAAGGTCACGCGCACGGCCCTGCAGAACGCTTCGAGCGTGGCCAGCCTGCTGCTGACCACCGAAGTGTTGATCGCCGAGATTCCCGAGCCCGAGAAGGCTCCGGCCGGCGGTCCCGGCGGCGGCGGCGACATGTATTAAGCCGTCCGCATCGTTTGACCCTATCGAGGCCCCCGCTCCGGCATCCGCCGGGGCGGGGGTTTTTGCGTCGTGCGGCGCGCGGCGGCCGGCCCGGGCCGGAGACGTGGACGGGCCTATTCGGAGAGCTGGAGCACCGCGGCGTCGTCGAAAACCACGGCGTGTTCGCCGGTTTGCCCTTCGGCGTTGAGCATGAAGACCATCCGCGCGGCGCCGTCCGGCACGGTGGCTATGACGCTCAACCGCTCCCAGCGGCCTCCCCGGACGGTCAGGGCGGTTCGGGGTTCGCACTCGCGGTCGGGGTGCCACGCGCCGTCGCCGGTCTGCCACCGGACGCCGAGGGCGGCGGCGGTGGCGGCGCCGGGGGTATCACAGGACGCCCAGACCGAGCAGAGGTATTTCTGGCCGGGGGTGACGGGTACGTGCTGCATGTAGCAGGCCCCATCGGCCCGGGCGATGGCGGCGGCGGTGCTGCCGTCGCGGCCCCGTTCCTCGCCCCGGATGAACCGGGCGCCGCCGGTTCTGCTCCAGGACGACCAGTCCTCGGGCAGGGGGTCGGATGCGGCCCATTCCTGGAACCCGGCGTTTTTGAGCAGGTTCGGGGCCTCGCCGCGGAGTTCCACGAGCCAGCCCGCGGCCTGTTCGGCGAGGGGATTGGGACCGCTGGCCGCGATGCGCGCGATTGTGGCCGAGGCGGCCTCGGGGGCGTGCGCGTAGAGGACCGTGAGGGCCTGGCCGAGGCAGGCGCTGGCGGGCGCCTCGACCTCGCTGATCTGGTTGACCACGAAATAGCCGCGCTGTTTGAGACCGCGCAGGCTGTCGCCGAGGAGGTCGTCGCGTTCGAGCGCGGCGGCCCAGAATTGCTCGCGTTCCTCGCTGAGCGCGATGAGGCGTTCGAGGCGGTCGAGGACGGCCTGGGCCTGTTCGGCGGTCGAGATCTCTTCGCCGGCCATCGCCCGGGCCCAGGAGCCCGCGCGGATGATGTAGCCGGCGTACTGCAGCGACGCCCCGACGATCTCGATGCGCGCGCGGGCCTCGGGCGTATCGGCCTCGGCGAGAGCCTGGGCCATGAGGGCCTCGGCCTGATCAAGGGCCTCCTCGGAGAGCGCGAGGGAATGGGTGAGGAGGTGGCGGTGCCCCCAGCGGGCGAGTTCGAGCCGGTCGGGGCGCGGCTCCATGTAGGACCGTTCGAGGGTGTCGTAGCAGGCCTTCATGGTGACGGCGGCCTCGCCAAACATACGGGCGTAGAACTCATCGAGGAGGGCGTCCGGGTCCAGATCGGTATCCCACTGCAGCCGGGCCATCATGTACATCATGGGGGCGACGTTGGGCAGGATGGTGTAGCACTCGTTGTAGACCGCCTCAAACCCGAGGCTGTGGTCGAGTTTCATGCCTTCCGCCATGGCGTGGGGAAAGACGCGGGGGGTCAGGAAACCGAGGCCGATGTACCCGTAGCGGCTCATGTGGCTGCACCGTTCGCGCCAGGCGTGGGTGAGGGCGATGTCGTCGTCGCGCTGTCCGGGACGCCACCACTCGCCAACGCGCTGGGTCATGCTGATGAAGACGTTGGGCTCGAGCCGGTCCACGGTCTCGGGGAGTTCGCGGGCGATGTGGTAGCAGAGGGTGCCGACGTACTTGCCGGGATGGGTCTGGGCGAGTTCGCGCGCGACGGCGTTGACGAATTTGTAGTGGCGGTCGGAGAACCGCTTGTTCTCGTAGTCGTCGGGGCGGGCGTCGAGAGCGCGGCACGCGTCGCAGCCGCAGAGATGGTAGATGTCGTCCATGGCGAGGGAGAATCCGTTGTGCTCGGGATGGGCGTCGAGGAATTCGCGGGCGGCCTCGACGGTGATGCGGATCACCTCGGGATTGCTTTCGCACGGGCGCCAGTTCCGGTAGTTCTCGGACGGGATCCAGCGTTTCCCGTCGATAAGGGGATAGTACTCGGGATGGGTTTCGGCGTACTTCGCCGGGTCGAAGACCGTGTGAAGGAAATTCTGCATGTTGCGGAAGGGAACCGGCGCAACGCAGATGGTCTTGTTGCGGCGGTTCCACTGACCCCAGGACGGGGCGCAGTCGTGGCCCGACCACACGCGGCAGGACCAGTCGGGGGTGACGACGCGGTTTTCGACCTCGAGCGTCAATTCTCCGGCCTGGCCGTCGGGGACGAACTCCCAGAGCGGTCCGGGGGCGAACCAGCGGACGCCCAGGTTGTCCTGTATGAGGGAATACACCGCGAAACTGGTGGCGGGCGGGTGGTTCCCGACCAGAAACAGGTTTCCATCGCGCACGGTGATGGCATACGTCTCGGGGTTGGCGTCGCCCGGCGGGAATGCGCCGGACGGCGTGGAGGCGCACGCGCCGATGTAAAGCGCCTTGCCGTCGACTGCCGCGCCGTCGTTGCGCCGCGGCAGTTCCACGCCGCAGATGGCCTTCACATACTGCTGCAGATCGTCCGCCGCGCCGGAGACGAGGGGGTCGGCGTTGGGTTCGACGACGAGCGTTGCTCTGGGCTGTCCGCCGGCGGCAAGCGGGACGGGCTCGGCGAGCGCGGGAAGCGCCGCCAGGACCGCGGCCAGAGTCAGCCAAACGGAGAAGCGCATGGAAAGCCCCCCTTTCGATTTGCCTCGAGTTTTGTTCATTTCAGCCTCCGTCCGAGACGTTCGTCGACCCGGCACGCCGGGCCATCGTGCGAACGCACGATGGCGCCGCGCCAGGGGGCGCCGCATGTCGCGTTGTGTTATTCCCGGATGCTGGCGGTATTGAACCGGTGCACGGGGACCGGCATCTCGGAGTCGGGGCCTTTCACGCTTTTCCAGACAATCTCGTTGAGCTCGAACATGGGGGTGCGGTCGTAATCGGAGAAGTCCATTTTCATGGAGTCTTCAGCGCCCCAGGCGGTTTTCGTATTGACTTCCTGCAGGTCGATGTTGGGTTCGATGTGATTGAACGGCGTCAGGTCGGGGGTGTCGGTGAAGCAGGCAAACATGGCGTTTGCCGCGGCGTCGTACTGGCTCATGGGCTGCAGGCCGAGGATGAGCTCCATGGTGCGCAGCAGGGAACAGGTGGTGTAGAAGGTGGAGTCTACGGTGCCGCGCTTGATGTAGGGGCTGATGACGTAGCCGGTGGTACGGCGCGCGTCGACGTGATCGGCGCCGTCCTGGGCGTCGTCTTCAATCACGAAGAAGGCGATCTCCGGCCAGTACTTGCTGTGACTGACGCGTTCGACGATCAGGCCGAGGGCGTAATCGTTGCTGGCGACGGCGGCGCGCGGTGTGGGATCGCCGGGCCGGGTGCCCTTGGTATGGTCCTCGGGGAGGCCCATGACGATGTAGTTGGGCAGGCGTTTCGCGGGGTCGGGATGGTCGTAATTTTTCTCGTACTCGTCGAATTCGCGAATGAACTCGGCGGCGTTTTCGTAATCGCGCGCGCCCCAGTTGAGATAATTGGGGGCGATATGGCCATGGAGCGAGGTGAGGCGGGCGTCCGCGGGTTCCATGATTCCGCCATCGCTGACGCGCCGCGCGAATTCCCCGTAGCTGCGGTACGTGAGGCCTTTGCGGGCGCATTGGTCCCAGAGGTAGCCGGCGCCGGGAATAACGGCAGGCGACCGGGGAGAATCGCTTTTCCCGCCGTAGCTCGCGGGCCAGGATTTTTCGGTGAAATCGGTGGCGTAGGCGGCATTGGACCACTGATGGCCGTCCACGCTGACTTCGGCGTCGCAGTAGAGGTTGTCGAGCAGCACGAAGGTCTCCACGATGGCGTGCTGGTTCGGGGTGACCTCGCGGCCAAACAGGGTGATGCGGGGGTCGCCGTTGCCCTGGGGGAGATCGCCGAGGACCTGGTCGTAGGTGCGGTTTTCCTTGATGATGTAGATCACGTGCTTAATGTGTTTCGAGGCCTTGCCGACCTCGCGGGGGATGACGGTTTGTTTCGTGTCGGGGCGGGCGGTGGCGAGGAGTTCGTCATTGTACGGGCAGTTGGCGTAGGCCTGCCGGGTGAGTTTGCGCAGGTTGCGGCGGTGGCGGGGGACGTCGATGATGCTGATGGCGCCGCGCATGAGCGTCTTGGTGGTGCCCTGGGCGCCTTCGCCCGCCGGCAGGGGGCTGTGCGGACCGCGCGGGTTGGCCGACGAATGTCCCACGCCTTTGCCGTTGCCGACGTAGAGGGTCTCGCCATCCGCGCTGACGGCTACGGACGACGGATACCATCCCACGGGCAGGAATCCAAGCACGGTCGATTCTCCGGGCTCCTCGACGCTGACGACGCAGACGTTGTTGTTGTCGGCATTGGCGATGTACAGGATGTTCTGGGTGTGGTCGAGGGCGAGCGCGTTGGGCGTCGAGCCTTCCGGCGCCTGGGGATAGAGCGAGGTGACGATGGTCTCGGTCGGGCGGCCCCTTTCAGGGTCGATGACCGTCACCGCGTTGTCGTTGGCGCAGCAGACGAAGAGGCGGCCGTCTCTGGCGAGGGCGAGGTCGTTGGGATTGTCGCCCACGGCGATGGTTCGGAGGACGGCGCCGGTTTCCGTATCGATAACGGAGACGCTGTCGCTGCCCCAGTTCGAGACATACAGCGTGGCGCCGTCGGGCGTGAGGGCCAGTTCGTAGGGGTTCAGCTCGGTCGGGATGCGGTTGATGACGCTGCCGGTCGCGGTGTCGAACACGACAATGTAGCTGTTGGTGCGGTTTGCCGCATACAGGAGGTTTTGGGCGGGGTGATGGACGAGGCCCGACCAGAAGATGCGGCCGGGCTCGATGTCCTCGGTGAAGGTGGCGACCGGTTTTTCGGTCAAGCGGCCATCCTGGTAACCAAAGACGTAGATGGGGGCGCGGATGCCGTCGCGCGATTTGTTGTTGCCGCCGGAGACGTAGAGGTTGGCGCCGTTGGGGCTCCAGGCCAGTCCCACCCACGCGGTAGGCAGGTTGATGGTCTGTGCGGCCTCGCCGGTGGCCGTGTCGATGACCACGAGGCCGTGCGCGTTGTATCCGCCGTGCACGGCGACGGCGGCTTTGCCGTCGGGGGCCAGTTCGATGTTCAGGAGCAGGTCATTGGTGTCGATGGCCTTGCCCACGGGGGTGATGCGCCATCGATTGGGCAGGATGTAGCCTTTGCCGGAGGGACCAGGCAATTCGCCCGCGGTGGCGAGACTGGTCAGGGCCAAAACAACGGTCAGGGAAGCAAGGAGAGATTTCATGACTGTACCTCGGTCGTGGTTACCCCCGGTTTCAGTTACACGACGCATAATCCCCAAGATCCGCGCGAAGATCAAGTTTTTCTGGGACGGCAGCAGGCGCCGCGTCTTCGCCGGCCGGGTCCCTCTTCGTGGGTCTCGGGTGAGGCGAACCGCTCGGGACGTGTTGCCCCGAGGGGTGTTCAGGCACGGGACTCGGCACTCTTCGGTACGCCTCCATTTCTGCGAGGGGACAGGGCGATTCCTCCGGGGAGAGGGCATCCAACCGAGCGATAGATCTTCATGCATGACCACCTTTTGATCCGCGGGGGTTGGGCGGCCAACAGGGTGGATTTATGCAACTTCGCGCTGTACTTGCTTTTATGCTTTTTCGGGTATTTGGCATTGATCTTGCTTCCTGTAGGGGTGAGGGAAGGGGTATGCCACGCCTTTCCCGGGTGCGGTGGCTGCAGGGTAATCCAATGCGTGAGGGTCGTGTCGACGCAGCGACCATGCGGCGCAAGAGAGGAGGGGGCGGTCATGCGTGCACAGCCGGTACTATTACTGGCAGGGATGATTGGGGCGGTGCTCTGCTATGGGATGCCCGCTCAGGCCGATACCATTTATGACAATGGCGTCCTCCTGGCGGAAGTGGACAGCCGAGTCTACAGCGACTTTGACTTTCCTCAGCAAGTGGCCGATTCATTCATTCTGGCGGCCGGTTTCACGACGATAACGGACATTCACTGGTGGGGCTGCTATGGCACCATCACGCCCGAAGGCGACGATTTCACGATTCGCATCTTTGAGAACGACGTGGATCGGCCCGCGGCGACTCCTCTTATCGAGATGATCGCCGTGGATGTCTTGCGAGAGCCTACGGGACTCGAACAGGGAGGCGGGCCCAGCTATTTCTATTCGCTGTACGTGAGCCCGATCGTGTTGTCCGCGGACACCACGTACTGGCTGTCCATCGTCAACGACACCAGTGTCGTCGGGGCCTCGGTTGCCTGGGGTTGGCTGCAGGATTCCGACTCCGGCGTGCTCTCATGGCGTCCCGAGGACGCGGAATCCTGGCGCGTTGCCGAGGGCGACACCGCGTTCTACCTGACGAACGACGAGATCGTTCCTGAACCGTCGACGATGGTGCTGCTGGCTCTTGGCATCGCGGGTATCGCGGGCCGCGCTGCCCGCCGTCCTCGCGGGGCTATTTGATCCGTATCTTCGCGAGGTAGATGCTCGTTTTTCCCTCGTGGGACGAGTAGTAGCTCATCCACAGCAGCCCCTCGTGCCAGACGAATCCGGGGTAGCTGGTATCGCCGCCGCTGGGCAGCGTCAGCACGGGCTCGTAGGTCTGGGGGCCGAACCGGGCGAGGACGGTCTTGGGACCGCCGGGGTGGAAACGTCCGCCCGCCCACATGGAACCGCCGGGCAGGATAATGAAATTCGGTCCCCCGATGCGGTAGCCGGTTTCGTGCCATGACCAGTCGGTGTACGGCGGTGCTGCCGTGCCAATCCAGCACTGGGTGTTGCCCCCTTCGCGGCGGACCAGGGCGACCAGGGTGTCGTCATCGGTAAACCGCACGGTGGTCTCGTTGGGCTTGCCGGGTACGGCGGGTTTGCATACGGGGACATAATGAACGCCGTCGTCGGCGGCGTAAAGGGTGAGCTGCCACTCGTCACTGGACGCTTCCGCGCCGTCCTGGGGGATGGGTGCGCGGGAGAATCCGTAGGCTTTACCTTTGTGCCAGGTGACGCGCCAGAGCCAGTCGCCATCTTCACAGACGGGGGTGAGGGGTCCCCAGGTGTGGCCGTCAGTGCTGAAGGCGACGCGGGGCCGGCGGGTGATGAACTCTTTCCCCTTGTAGACGGATCCTCCCGCGAGCAGCATGAGGCGTCCGTCGGGGGTGATCGAGAGTTTGGGATCGCGCAGGTCAATGCCTTCCTCGGTCAACAGGGCGGCGGATTCCCATGCAGCGCCGTCGGTGGACGTGATGAGGCGGATCGTGCCGTCTTTACCGTAGACGTGCCCCTCTCCTTCGCGAAACGAGCAGAACCACTTGTCCTGGAACCGGATAATATCCGTGAACGCGTTGTGATTCCCCTGGTCCCAGATCTTCGAAACCGATACGAGTTCCACGGGCGGCGTCTCTTCGCCGGCCCGGGCGGGGCCCGCGCACAAGGCAATGGACAACAGCATGGCCGGGACGATGGGACTCAAGCGGACGCGTTTCTGCATGATGATCTCCCCTGCGTTGGCGCGGTTCCTCGAATGACCCGCAGTATACCGGAATCCGGCGCGATGTGGGAGGCGGGGGTACGTGTGGTAAGATGAACCGGGCGGGGCGGCGGTGGACAGCATCCGGTTTTCGCGTGTGGAGGGCGATCATGCGTCGACGGGAATTTATGCAGGCGATGGGAAGCGGGCTGGCGGCCGCCGCAATGGGCGCGACCGCCGGAGCCGCGGCGCCGAACCGTCCCGGACGGCCGAATTTCGTGCTCATTCTGGCGGATGACATGGGGTTCAGCGACTTGGGATGCTACGGTTCGGAGATCGCGACGCCCCACCTGGACGGCCTGGCGCGGGACGGCGTGCGGTTTACGCATTTTTACTCGGCGGCGCGGTGTTGTCCGTCGCGGGCGTCGTTATTGACGGGCCTCTACCCGCATCAGGCGGGGATGGGCGGCATGGTGACGCGCGGCGAGACGGCGCCGGAGGAGGGGCCGTACCAGGGGTATCTGAACCGCTCGTGCGTGACGCTGGCGGAGGTCTTGAAAGGCGCGGGGTACCGGACGTACATGTCGGGCAAGTGGCATGTGGGCGAGCGGCCGGAACACTGGCCCCGGCAGCGCGGGTTTGACCGCTATTACGGGCTGATCAGCGGCGCGAGCAGCTACTGGGGCATTCTGGAACAGGAACGCGACCGGCGGGCGTTTGCGCTGGACGATGCGCGCATCCTGCCCGAGGGCGACAGGTTTTACATGACGGACGCGTTCACCGACTATGCGGTGACGTGGCTGGACGAGCACGCGGGGCGCGAGGAGCCGTTTCTGCTCTATCTGGCGTATACGGCGCCGCACTGGCCGTTGCACGCCTGGCCCGAGGACATCGCGAAGTACCGGGGGAAATATGCCCGGGGCTGGGACGCGCTGCGCGAGGAACGCTATGCACGCCTCGTGAACCTGGGGATCATCGACCCGAGATGGAAGCTGTCTCCGCGCGACCCCGATGTGCCCGCGTGGGAGGAGGCCGACAACCCGGCGGACTGGGATCTGCGCATGGCGGTGTATGCGGCCATGGTGGATCGCCTCGATCAGGGCGTGGGGCGGGTGTTGGAGGCGCTGCGCCGTCTCGGCCAGGAAGAGAACACGCTCGTGATGTTCCTTTCGGATAACGGGGGATGCCACGAGAGCGTCGAGGGGCGGAACCTGAACACGCCGGGGACGGAACCGGGCGAGGCGGGGTCGTTCGTGGCGTACCGCCGGCCGTGGGCCAATGCGAGCAACACGCCGTTCCGGTTGTTCAAGCACTGGGTGCACGAAGGGGGCATCGCGACGCCGTTCATCGCGCGGTGGCCGGGCGGCATCGCGCGGAAAGACGCATTGGAGCATCAGGTGGGTCACATCACCGACATCATGGCGACGTGTCTGGACCTGGCGGGAGCGGCGTATCCGGACACGTTCAACGGGCAGGCCATCACCCCGTGCGAGGGCCGGTCGCTGGCGCCGGTGTTCCGCGGGGAGCAACGGGAACCGCACGAGCGGCTGTACTGGGAGCACATGGGGAACCGGGCCGTGCGGGAAGGCGACTGGAAGCTCGTGGCGGCCAGGGACGGCGATTGGGCCCTGTACAATCTGGCCGAGGACCGCACCGAACTGAATGACCTGTCGAAAGCGATGCCGGAGCGCGCGCAGGCCCTGTTCCAGGCCTGGGACGCGTGGGCGGACCGGGTCGGGGCGCGGAAACCGGCATGAGTGCGGCCAGCAAACCCACACGCGGCGCACCGGGAGCGCGTATCGCGTGAAAACACGGTATGTCATCGCCATCGCCCTGTACTGTGCGGGGATATTCTGGATATCGTCGCAGCCGCGTCCCCTGGGGATTGAGGTTCCGGGGGAGTTTGGCATCGACAAGCTGGGGCATTGCGGGGTGTACGCCGGGCTGGCCGGGCTGGTCTCGGTCGGGTTGCGGCGCTCGGAGTCCGGGTTGAGCCTCCGGTGGCAGTTCTGGCTCCCCATTCTGTTCGCCGCCCTGTACGGTTTGAGCGACGAGTTCCACCAGGTGTTTGTCCCCCGGCGGACGTTTACGATCGGGGACCTGGTCGCGAACACGCTGGGCGGGGTGGCCGCGCAATACTTCCTCTGGTACGTGTGGTGGCGTCCGCGCCGCGCGGCGGCCTCGCCGGCGGACTAGGCCCGCGTGAAACCCCGGCGCCCCGCCGGGGATCAGAGGGGAATGTCCGGGTCCCGGGCCGGGCATCTTTGGAGAAAGGGCCGGCAGAATGCTAGGATCGAGGGTATGACGGACGAACATACAGAACAGGCCACGGAACTCGACGGATTGACCGGCGCGCTGGCGCGGAAGCCGCGCGGCTGCGGGGGCATCTTTTTCATGCTGATGCTGGTGCTCGCGGCGGGTTGGGGCGTGGGCCTGGGCATGTTCGTGTGGATGCTGGATGACGCGAAGGCGAACATCCAGGCGGTGGACGATTTCCGCCCGAAGGTGGGCAGCCGGATTTATTCGTCGGACGGGATGCTTCTGGGAGAGTACACGGTCGAGGCGCGGCAGCTGGTGCGCCTGAGCGAGATTCCCCTGCATGTTCAAAAGGCCTTCATCGCCACCGAAGACCACCCGTTTTATGTGCACAAGGGGGTGCGTCCGCTGGCGATTCTGAGCGCGATCAAAGACGCGGTGCGGACAGGCAACATGCGCGGCGCGAGCACGATCACGATGCAGATCGTGCGGAACATTACCGAAGTGACGGGCGTATCGACCGAGCGCACGATGCAGCGGAAGATCAAGGAAGCGTTTGTGGCGCTGCAGCTCGAACGCGAATTCACCAAGGACGAGATCCTCGAGCTGTACCTGAATCAGATCTTCCTGGGGGGCAGCGCGAACGGCGTGGAATCGGCGGCGCAACAGTATTTCGGGAAATCGTGCAAAGACGTGACGCTCGCGGAGGCCGCGACGCTGGCGGGGCTGTCGCGCTCGCCGAACGCCAACCGGCCGGACCGGTATCCGGAGGCGGCCCAGCAGCGGCGCGACATCGTGCTGGCGCAGATGCTCCGGCACGGGTTCATCACCCGGGAGGAATACGCCGCGGCGGTGGCCACGAACGTCCAGGATACGGCGATATCGTACGAAGAACGGATGCGGCGGATGCAGGAAGGGACCGGGGTGTGGCGTCCGAACCGGTTCCAGGCGCCGTATTTTGTCGAGGAGGTGCGTCAGTTTACGCGGGAGCACGGGTACGCGGACCGGGAGGAACTGCTGGAGAGCGGGCTCCAGATTCATACGACGGTGGACATGCGGCTCCAGCGGGCGGCCGAGAAGGCCCTGGAAAAGAAACTGGCGGAGATCGACGAGGAGACGTTGAAGGTCCTCACGCAGCGCGGGCAGGAGGATTATTTCGTGCCGATCTCGGGCGCGCTGGTGTGTATCGACAACCGTCCGGGCGCGGAAGGATACGTGCGCGCGATGGTCGGAGGCCGCGATTTCGACAAGGAAAAATACAATACGGTCACGCAGGCGTTGCGGCAGCCGGGGTCGAGCATCAAACCGTTTGTGTGGCTGGCGGCGTTCCAGAACGGGCTGACGCCGTCGCACGTGGAAGTCGACGAGCGGATCACGCTGTACGACGGCTTGGGCCGGCCGTGGTCGCCGGCGAATTTCACGTCGGACTTCAAGGGTCCCGTGACGCTGCGGTACGCGCTGGAAAACTCGATCAACATCGTCTCGGTGAAACTGGTGCTGCGGATGGGCATGCCGGTGGTGCGCGGGGTCTTGCAGCGGGCGGGGATTACGTCGGAAATCAATGATTCGCACAAGTGGACGATCGCGCTGGGAACCCCGGACGTGACGGTGCTCGATCTGTGCACGGCCTACGCGACGATCGCGCAGGGCGGGGTGCTGGCGCGGCCGACCTTCGTCGAGACCATCCGCGACCGGGACGAGTTCGTGCGGTACAAGAGCGACATTCATCGCGAGCGCACGCTCGATGCCGATGTGTGTTATCTCGTCACGTACCTGATGGAGGGCGTGGCCAAATACGGGACGGGCTCGCGCAGCCGCGACCTGGACCGGCCGCGGGCCGGGAAGACGGGCACGTCGAACGACAGCCGGAACGTGTGGTTCTGCGGGTTCACGCCGGATTACACCTGCGTGGTGTGGCTCGGGTATCGCGACAACCGCTCGATCGGCCAGGGGCCCGACGGGCGCTGGCTGAAATCGAGCAAGGAATTCACGGGCGGGCGTCTGGCGTGCCCGGTGTGGACGGAGTTCATGGTGGCGGCGCACAAGGGCTTGCCGAAGCGGGACTTTGCGGTGCCCGACGGCGTGGTGTTCCACAATGTAGACAAGAAGACGGGGCGGGTGGGCGGCTCGTTTCCGGAAGCGTTTCTGAAGGGAACGCGTCCTCCGGCGGCCCCGGCGCCTGCGGAACCCGCGCCGGTCGAGGAGGTGATGGAACCCCCGTCTGAACTGATACCGGCCCAGGAGCCGGGGGAGATACCACTGCTTGCGGATATTTGATTGCGATGCCGCGTTCGGGCGCGGGACGACGCCGTTGCCGGGGGAACTCGAAACCGCGGACGAGCTGGTCGCGGAACTGGATCACTGCGGGATTGAGCAGGCGCTGGTATGGCACCGCGACGCCCGGGAGCGCAGCGCCGGGCAGGGCAACGCGCGCATGGCGGCCCTGAAGGGGCATCTCCGGCTGCACCGCTCGTGCACGGTCATGCCGTACACCTCGCGCGAAACCTTCACCGAGGCCGAGTTGTTTGAATACCTCCAGATGGAGGACATCCGGGCGGTTCGCGCGTTTCCGCTGACGCACTGTTACCTGCTGGACACGATTTCGTGCGGGGATCTGCTGGGGCTGTTGTCGGCGTACCGGGTGCCGCTGTTTGTGCCGCTGGGCGAGTTTCACAACCAGTGGCAGGGAGTCTACAACCTGATGCGGGACTTTCCGCATCTGACGCTGGTGCTCACCGAGACCGGGTGCTGGGGGCAGGACCGGTATTTCCGGCCGCTGATACGCAATTTCCCGCGGTTCTTTCTTTCGACAAACCGATTCGAGACGGCGGGGCAGCTGAAATCGTTCGTGAACGATCTGGGATACGAGCGGCTGCTGTTCGGGTCGGGACTGCCGTTCAACAATCCCGGCGGGTACATCACGCTACTTGCGCGGGCGGACATTTCCGACGAGGCCAGGCAGGCCATCGCATACGATAACCTGGTCTATCTGCTGGGGGAGGTGGCGTTGTGAATCTGCGCGACGCGTTTCTCACGGGAGGCGGGTGTCCGGTCATCGACGCCCATGCGCACATGGGGCCGTTTCGCTCGATCTACCTGCCCGAGGCCGGCCGCGACAGCATGGTCGCGGGCATGGAGCGCGCGGGCGTGGAGGCGATTATTGTGTCCCCGCATGATGCGCTGTTCGGCGATACGCGGGAGGGCAACGCGCAGATGCTGGAGGCGGTTCAGGCCTGCCCGGGGCGGATCTACGGCTATTGCACGATTCACCCGGGGTACCCGCGCGAGACGGCCGGCCAGCTCGACACGTATCTGCATCAGGCCGGCGTGGTGGGCGTGAAAATCCACCCGGCCTCGCATGAATATCCCGTGGACGGGCCGAATTACGCGCCGGTGATGGAGCGGTTGGAGGCCGAGGGCGGGCTGCTGTTGTCTCACACGTGGGGCAGCGAAGGGACGTGCGGCGCGCGGAAGATGCGGGCCATCGCGGAAAAGTATCCGAACATCCGGCTGCTTCTTGGCCATTCGTGTTACGGGGCCTGGGCGGAAGCCATCGCGCTGGCGAAGGACTTTCCGAACGTCCACCTCGAGCTGACGGCGGCGGCGCATGTGTACGGGTTGATTGAATGGATGTGCCGTGAGGCGGGTTCGCGGAAAGTCGTTTTCGGGACGGATTACCCCTGGTTTGACCCGGCGGTGTATATCGGGTTCGTGACGTTTGCCCACATCGACGAGGAGGCCATGCGAAACATCCTGTATACCAATGCCCGGGGTCTGCTCGACGAACAACTGGCCAAACGGAAGTAGCGCGCGCCGCGGCGCGGTCCCTGGGGAAATGCATCGTTCTTGCGGAGAGGGGAGGGCCCATGCGTGCGATGAACGGGTTTCTGCTGGCGTGTGTGCTGTGGGGGACCATTGCGGCCGCGGCCGCCGCGGCCGGGGACCTGACCCTCGACGGCCGTAAACGCCTGTTTCTTGATGATGCGGCGGTGGCGTCCCTGGAGAATGTGACCCGGCGCGTGCACCCGGCGGAGAAGTTCGCGGGCAATCCCGTGCTGCGGCCGACCGAGCCGTGGGAGGGCGCGGTCGTGCTGGTATACGGCTCGGTGCTGCGCGAGGACGACGGCGCGTTCCGCATGTGGTACCTGTGCGCGAAGGGGGTCGCGTACGCGGAATCCAGCGACGGCATCGTGTGGCAGAAACCGGCGCTGGACGTCGTGCAACACGAGGGGCGCGCGACGAATGTGGTGATTGACCGGGACGCGGCGGAGGGCGCGCCGGGCTGCCTGCCCCATTTCTACGAGGTGTTCGGCGTGTTGAAGGATGCACGCGAGCCGAATCCCGAGCGGCGCTACAAAATGGGTTTTCTGAGCATCGAACGCGATTACGCGGGGCCGCGGGAAGACCCGTTTCACCGGGGGCAGCGCCGTGGACTGGGCGTGGCGGCCAGCCCGGACGGAATCCACTGGACGCTGGTCGACAGCTGGGCCACGGAAGCCGTCTGCGACGGCGCTACGCACTGGATGTATGACCCGGCGGGCGAACGGTACGTGGTGTATGGCCGCACAAAGCAGGTGTCTGATGCGTTGAAGGAGGCGTGGAGCGGCGACGCGTGGTTTGACGCCAACTTCTGGGGCCGCGCGGTGGCGCGGGCCGAATCGCCGGATTTCCTGCGGTGGGACCCCGCGGACCCCGCGAGCGCCCCGGTGGTGATGGAAGCCGACGTCAGCGACCCCGTGGCCACGGAGATCTACGGGATGAACGTGTTCCCGTACGGCGCGCACTATGTCGCGCTGGTGCAGCGGTTCCACAGCCGGCCGGGCGACGTCTTCCTCGACCTGCAACTCGGCGTGAGCCACGACACGGTGCATTTCGAGCGGGTGGGGGACCGGACCCCGTTTATCCCGTGCGGCGGGATGGGCAGCTGGGACCGGTTCAACAACTCGGCGGCCAACAATCCGCCCATCGAAACGGGCGACGAATTGCGGTTTTACTACGGCGGGCGCACGTACCGGCACAGCCCCTACGACGGGCCCGACAAGGGCGTGTCCGGCGGGGCGATCGGGTTCGCGAGCATCCCGCGCGACCGGTTTGTGTCGCTGGGGGCATCGTTTGACGGCGGGACCGTGATAACCCGGCCAATGCAGGTCGCGGGCGCCACACTTCATGTGAACGCCGACGCGGAGTTCGGAACCATCACGGTGGAAGCGGTCGATACCGACGGCACAGTGCGTGCGAAATCGGGCCCAATGAACAGAGACGGTCTCGATATCGCCGTAGCCTGGGAAGAAGGCGGCCTGGAGTGCGTCGCGGGGCCGGTGTCGTTGCGGTTCCGGCTGGAGAATGCGCTGCTCTACGCCTTCTGGTGCGAATAGCGGCTGCCCGGCGACCTTCATTGACACGAGAAGGGCGACAGAGAGCGCTCAGAGAACGCAGAGTTTCAAAACGCTGGAGCAGAACGGGGACATGTTCCAAGCGCCGCCCCGGCGCGACAACGTGTCCCCGTTCGAACGCCGGAGTGTTCAGGGCAGACAGGGGAAATCAGGAACGATGAAGATGAATTCAGTCGTGCAGGCAATGCGGACAGCGGCTGCGATGTGCCTCCTGGCAGCCGCGGCCGGGGCGGAGTTGACAGCGGAGGTCCGGGACCATCTGGGGTCGCCGGCGCTGTTTGTCAATGGCGCGCCGCGGACGCCGATGATGTTTTTCGGGTGGGACCGGGGCCCGGGCCCGACGGTCACGCACCTGAGCACGGACTGGCGCGAACACCACGTGACGTTCACGGCGCCGGAGGACAACGCAGGCAACTGCGGGGTGCATCTGCGCTTCGGGAACGCGCCGGGAACGGTGTGGATTGACGACGTCCGGTTCTACGAAGGCGAATACCGCGAGGACGCGGCGGGAAACCGCCTGCAATGCGGCGACTGGGAAGGCGAGCGGGCCGCCGTGGACGACGCCTGGAAACTCTTCGTAAAGACGGAGGCGGGGGCGGAGGCGTCGTGGGCGTTCGACACCGCGGTGAAACATGGCGGTGCGCAAAGCTGCCGGTTGACCGTCGCGAAGGCGGGGGCCGACGTCATGCACGTCCACTTCTACCAGACGGGGCTGTCGATCGAAACGGGCAAGACCTATACGTTCTCGGCGTGGGTCCGGGCCGATGCCGAGCGCACCGGCGACATGATGGTCCTGCACCAGGGGCCGCCGTGGACCATCTACTCGGGCGCGCCGGATTCGTGGCTGCACAAGCAGGTGAAGATGGCCGCGGCGGAAGGGGTGCACATTCACTCGTTCGGCATCGTCATGCCGTGGCCGAAACCGGGGGACGCACCGGACTTCTCGGCGACGGATGCCGTGCTGGAGCGCGTTATCGATGCGGATCCCGAGGCGCTGCTCCTGCCGCGGTTCGGCTGCGACCCGCCGGGATGGTGGTACGCGGCGCATCCGGATGAGGCGCTCCAGTACGACGACGGCAGCCGCGAACCGGTGTGCGTGGCGTCGATGGTGTGGCGGGAAGAGATGCTGCGGAACCTGCGGGCGCTGGTCGAGCATTGCGAAGCGCGTTACGGCGAGCACATGCTGGGATATCATCCCTGCGCGCAGCATACGGGCGAATGGTTCTACCCCAAAACGTGGGATGGCCTGCACTGCGGGTTCAGTCCGGCCATGCAGCGGGGATTCTCGGCGTGGTTGCGGAAGAAGTACGCGACGGAAGACGCCCTGTGCGCGGCGTGGGGCGATGCGGCCGTGCGTTTCGACTCCGTGGCGGTTCCGGCGGTCGAGGAACGCGTGACGGCGTCGGCGGGCCTGTTCCGCGATCCGGCGCGGGAGCGAAAGACCATCGATTTTTACGAGTATCTGCAGGTCGCGATGGTGGAGCCGCTGGAGCTGATTGCCGCAACGGTGAAGGACGCGAGCGCGCGCAAGAAGCTCGTGACGCTGTTTTACGGGTACTACTTCGAGATCAGCGGCTTGCCCTTCGGTCCGCAGACCAGCGGCCACCTGGCCCTGGCGCGGCTGCTCGAATGCCCGGACGTGGACATCGTATGTTCGCCCATCTCGTACCAGGACCGCGGCCTGGGCGGGATCGGGGCGTTTATGGCGCCGGTGGACTCGGTCCGCGGGCACGGCAAGCTCTGGCTGAACGAGGACGATACGCGCACGTTCCTGACGCCCGAGGACGCGGGTTACGGGCGGGTCTCGACGCTTGAACACTCGCGCTGGGTGCATCAGCGTAATTTCAGCCGCATGCTGCCGCGGCGCCTGGCCTGCTGGTACATGGACCTCGGCGGAGAGGGCTGGCTGGCCGACGAGCGCCTCTGGCGGAACATCGGAGCGTTGCGCGCCATCTACGACGCGCACCTCGGGAGCCCCGCGCCGTGGTCGGCGGAGGTCGCGGTGATCGTGGACGAAACGAGTCCGTTCTACCTGGCCAGCAACGCGGAGGTGATGCGCCCGCTGGCGAACGAGTTCCGGACGCAACTCTACCGGATGGGAGTCCCGTTCCGGCAGTACCTGTTGAGCGACCTGGAAGCAGGACGGGTGCCGGAGCACAGGGTCTATCTCTTCATGGGCTGTTTTCACCTGAGCGCGGCGCAGCGCGACGCCATCGCGGGCGCGGTATCGGGCGCGACGGCCGTGTGGTTCTATGGGAGCGGATTCGTCGGCGACCGGCCGGACACGGCGAACCTGGCTGCGCTGACGGGGATGCCCGTGCGCGAAATCGAGGGGGACACGGCGGCGATGATCGCGCCGGAACCCGGAGCGGCCCTGTGCGCGGGAGTGCCGCCAGAGGCCTTCGGCGTGCCCACCGCGCTCCGGCCCCTGTGGCGTGTCGAGGAGACAGACGGGCTCGAGGTGCTGGGCCGGTTCGGGGACGGAACCGTTGGCGCGGCCGCCGTGCGGCGGAACGGGCGCCTGGCCGTATACATCGGTACGCTGACCGCCCCGGCCAGGCTCCTGCGCAACATTCTCATGGCGTCGGGCGTGCACGTCTACCTGGATTCCGACGACGTGCTCGTGACCGACGGGGAGTTTCTCAGCGTGACGGCGTCGTCGGCGGGGGTCAAGAGGCTCCGCCTGCCGAACCCCGTTGCGGTTCAACGCATCCTGCCCGATGCGGGTGATCTGGGGCAGGTGACGGAATTTGCCGAGCCCTTCGCGGAGGGCGAGACGCGCTTCTATTCGTTGCGCGCCGACTGAACGGGCTGAAACGTTGCGTGCAACGCCCGCGGTGCGCCGGCCGCAACGGTGCGTAACCGGGCGGCCGGGTCTCCGCCTCCGGGGCATTTCCCGGCAGATTCGCGGATTCCCGCCGGATTCTGTCGAATAGCCGGGGCGGTGAAGGCGCCTGTCGCATGCCGTGCCCGCCCGTTGGCACTGTATTTGCGCCTTCTTGCCCCAGCCGCCCGTTTACTCCATGGGGAGGAATCGGTACACTCGAAGCGCCAGAAAGGTGGTTTCGACGTACATGGGCAACTACGGGCAATCCGATCCGCTTCACTTCGCGGCGTTGATGGCGCATCAGTTGCGGTCGCCGCTGGACGCGGCCCTGTCGCAGATGGGGCTGCTGCTCGAAGGATATGCCGGGAAGCTGACGGCGCAGCAGCGGGACCTGCTCGAACGGGTCCAGCAGCGGAGCCGCGAGGCGATGGACGCGGCGAACCGGGTGCTGGCGATTGCGCGCGCGATGGAGTCGGTGGAGCCGCCGTCGTCGGTGGCCGATCTGGCCCGGGTGATGCGCAGTGTGGAACGGCGGTACGCGAGCGAGGCGCATCGCCGGAAAATGCATCTCCGTTGCGACGCGCCCGGGGAACCGGCATGGGTCCACGCGAGCGAAGACGAATTATCGGAGGTGTGCCACGCGTTGTTGAACAACGCATTCAAGTACACGCCCGATCATGGTCATGTGCGCGCCGGTGTATCGGTGAGCGCGAACGGCAAACGGGTGCGGCTCGCGGTCGAAGATAGCGGAATCGGGATCCCCGAGGCCGAGCGCGAGGCGGTATTCCGGCCGTTCGTGCGCACGCTGAACGCTTCGGGCTCGACGGCGCCGGGCGTGGGTCTCGGGCTCACGTTTGTGCAGGCGATGGTGAAGCGGGCCGGCGGGCGCGTCTGGGCGGACCGGTCGGATTTGGGCGGCGCACGGATCACAGCGGATATGCCGGCGGCGCCGGCGCCGGAAACAGCAACGGAACCAGGAGCGAATGCGATGGCAGCGAAATTGAAGGTGGTGATTGTGGGCGGCGTGGCGGCGGGCCCCAAGGTGGCGTCGAAGATCATCCGGTTGCAGCAGGACGCGGAAGTGACGATTCTGGAGAAGGGCAAGTTTCTGTCGTACGCGGGCTGCGGGCTGCCGTATTACGTTTCGGGCGTGGTGAAAGAGCAGGCGGAACTGATGTCGACGGCCGCCGGCGCGCTGCGCGACCCCGTGTTCTTCCAGAAGGTGAAGAACGTGGTGGTGCGCAACGGCACGGAAGCGGTCGAGGTGGACCGCGACCACAATCGCGTGCTCGCGCGCGAACTGGCCACGGGCCAGGAGACGTGGCTGGACTACGATTATCTGGTGCTCGCGACGGGCGCGACGCCGGTCAAACCGCCCATTCCCGGCATGGACCTCGAGCATGTGTTCACGCTGCACGGGGTGAACGACGCCGAGGGCATTCGCCATTTGTTGAGCCAGGACCGCGCGCGCGACGTGGTGGTCATCGGCGGCGGTCTGATCGGGGTGGAAGTGACGGAGGCCCTCGTCGAGAAGGGGTGCCGGGTGACGATGGTCGAGCTGGCCGACCAGATCCTGGGGATGCTTGACTGGGACATGGCCAAGCTCGTCGAACAGCACATGGAAGCGCGCGGGGTCAAGGTCATGACGAACACGACCGCGACCGCGTTTGAAGGCGAGGGCAACCAGGTCAAGCGCGTCGTGACCAGCCAGGGCGTTCTCCCGGTGGATATGGTGATCATGGGGATTGGCGTGCGGCCCAACGTGGCGCTGGCGAAACAGGCCGGCCTGGAGATTGGCCGGACGGGCGCGATCAAGGTCGACGACCATCTGCGGACGTCCGACCCCCGCATCTTCGCCGTGGGCGATTGCGCTGAGAACGTGGACCTGGTGACCGGCGAGCCCGCGTATGTGCCGCTGGGTTCGACGGCCAACAAACACGGCCGTGTGGCGGCCATCAACATTTGCGGCGGCGACGACACGTATCCCGGAATTCTGGGCAGCGCCGTGTGCAAGGTGTTTGATTTCTGCGTGGGCCGGACGGGGCTTACGGAGCGCCAGGCCCGCGCGAGCGGATTCGATATCATCACCGTGCACTCGCCGGCGCCGGACCGCGCGCACTACATGCCCACGGCGAAATCGTTGATGATGAAGCTGGTGGTGGATCGCCAGAGCCGGAAACTGCTCGGCCTGCAGTCGGTAGGCCCGGGCGCGGGCGACAAGCGGGTCGACGTCGCCGCGATGGCCATCACCGCGGGTATGACCGTGGACCAGCTCGCAAAAGCCGACTTGTGCTACGCGCCGCCCTACGGCCCGGCCATGGACAACATCATCACGGCGGCCGACATCGCGCGCAACAAGCTGGGCGGCGCCATGAACGGCATTACGGCCCGGGAGGCCCGCGAATGGCTGCAAAAGGAGGATGTGGTTCTCCTCGACGTGCGGTCGCCGGGCGAGTTCGAGCAGATGCGGCTTCCGGGCTCGATCAACATCCCCCTGGGCGCCCTGCGCGGACGCTTGCACGAGCTGGACAAAGACAAGCCGGTCATCGCGTTCTGCAAGATCTCGCTGCGAGGCTACGAGGCGGGCCTGATCCTGAAACACGCGGGTTTCAAGGACGTGCGCGTGCTCGACGGCGGCATCGCCATGTGGCCCTACGAGAAGGTGCAGTAGAAAACGGCGCGCGACGCGATAGGGACTACACGCCCCCGCAAGGCTGCCACCCGGTGTTTCCGGTGACGGGCGTTCTTGCGGAGCGGTTTTGCGCCGTGCGGATGAACGGGTATCATACGGGGCATGACAGATACGGACATGCCCGACCCGCTGGATACGTTGGACGATGTGACCCCGCCGCCGCAACCCGCGCCGCCGGGCTCCTGGAACGCCTTCACGGGCTCGGATTATGCGCTGGCGACGCTCGGGGCGCTGCTGGCGCTGGCGGTGTATCTCAAGACACTTGCGGTGACGGTCACGGGCGAAGACAGCGGGGAACTGGTGGCCGCGGCCTCCACGCTGGGCATTCCGCACCCGACAGGCTACCCGTTGTGGTGCCTGCTCGGTTTCGCGTTCACGAAGATCATCCCGATAGGCGATGCGGCGTTCCGGGTGAACTGCATGTCGGCGTTTTTCGGCGCGGCGACGGTGTTTCTGGTGATTCTGATCGTGATCCGGCTGACGCGGAGCCATCTGGCGGGATTGGGCGGGGGCTTGTCGCTGGCGTTTTCGCGGGAGTTCTGGGAACAGAGCGTGATCGCCGAGGTGTATCTGCTGAACGCGTTCTTTTTCGCCTGGTGCGTACTGCTCCTTCTGGCGTGGCGGGAATCGCGGCGGGACCGGCTGCTCCTGTGGTTTGCGCTGGTCTACGGGCTGAGCCTGACGAATCACAGCACGATGGCGATGCTGGGCCCCGTGTTCGCGCTGTACGTGTTGGCGCTCGAACCGGGGCTCTGGCGGCGCGCGGGCCTGGTTGCGTCGATGGCCGGGCTGGCGCTGCTGGGATTCTCGGTAAACCTGTACCTTCCGATCCGTTCGGCGGCGAATCCCCCCATGGACTGGGGAAATCCGGAGACCCTGCGGGGATTCTGGGACGTGCTCACGCGGAAACAGTACCAGTTCATGTTTACGCAATACCCGCGTTCGCTGGGACGGTTTGCGATGCAGGTGCGCGCGTTTTTCGAAGGCTACGCGCGCGAGTTCACGCCGGTCATCGCCTGGCTGCCCCTGGTGGGGCTGGCGAGCCTGTGGCCGCGGTGGCGCAGCGCGGCGCTGCTGTTGCCGGGCCTGTTCGCGACGGTGGTGCTGGGATTCATGGTGTTGTTGAACTACCCGCTGACGCACGAGTCGCTGTGGATCATCAGCACGCACTGGATCCCGGCTTACGTCGTGGCCGGGATCCTCATGGGGGCGGCGATTCACGCGCTGGGCAAGGCCTCGCGGCACACGCAATGGGTTCAGGCGGGCGTGGGCGCGGTCTGCGTGGTGCTGCCGCTGCTGGAACACTACGAGCACAACGACCGCGGCAACGCGCGCATGGCCCTGGACTACGCCGTCAACGTGCTCAACACGCTGGAACCGGACGCGGTGTACATTCCCACGGCGGACCACGCGATCTTCCCGGTGGTGTATCTGCAGGTGGTGGAGGGAATGCGGCCCGACGTGTTCATCGGCAACAAGTACGGGGAGGTCGACCCGGTGTTCCGCAACTACTTGCCGGAAGACGAACGGGCGCGCGCGGGCGCGTTTCTGACCAGCGAACAGCGCAGCCGGGCCCTCCAGCGATTCATCGAGGCGACCACGCGTCCCGTCTATTTCAGCCACCGCTCGATGATCCCGCCTCTCCCGAACCACGAGATCGCCAACGCGGGGGTGCTGTACCGGGTCGTGCCGCGGGGGAGTTCCCGTTCGTACGCGGCCGTCTGGAACCGGTACCAATGGGACGACGACGAACTGATCTCGAGCGGTCTCGACGGCGACTGGACCGATGCCGCCATCGCGTTTGACTACTTTTTCGGGCTGGGCCGCGCCCTGCTCGACGAGGGGACGACGGACGGCGCGCTGGACGCCTTCGAGCGCGCGTTGACGGCCGTGGGGCGGCAGGCGGCCTGGGCCAATGATGTCGCGTCGGAATGCGCGCGCTACGGAATGTTCGACGCCGCCGAGATGCACTACCGCGAAGCGCTGGCCCAGGCGCCGGAGGCGGCCTACATCCGCAAGAACCTCGCGCGAACCCTCATGCTGCGGGACAAGTGGGAAGAGGCGCGCGCGCAGCTGGAAACCGTGCTGGCCGGACGGCCCGGGGATTACGCGGCATTGCGCCTGAGCGCGCGGACCTTGCGCAAGCTGGGGGAGGTTGATCTGGCGCTGGCGCGGCTCGAGTGCGCGGCGCGCCTGCGCCCCGGCGAACCGTCAATCTTCCGCGAGATGAGCCGTATCTACGGCGAAGACAAACAGGACGCCGGCACGGCGCAGCGGCTCCTGGAAAAAGCCCGAAGCCTGGAGACGGCCAGCGCGCCGTCCGCGGCCGGCCACGGACCCGAATCGTGAGCGGCGCGCGCCCGCGGTTCCGCTTGACCTAGGGCAGCAGGAACAGGCGTCCGTCGCCCGCGCCCAGGGACACCTGCAGGCCGTCCATGTCGGGGCTGTCGTCGATGACGGGGGCCATTTCCCCGGTGTGTCTGTCCACTTCGATGACCTGTTCCGCGGGCACGTCGAAGACAACCGTAGGCCAGGCTGTGTAGGCGAACCGGTAGTTGTTGAGCAGCACGGCGCGGCGTCCGTCGGCATGGCGGAACACGCCGATGAGGTAGTCATGCGGCGGGTCGTGGTCCTCGCGCGAGATGTTGACGAGCGGGGCGCCCTTCAGGACCGTTTCGGGGTCGTCGCCGGCCTCTTCGGAGACGCGATACACGCCGGTGCTGGTGAGTTGCATGAGGGTGGGGCCGAGGTTTTTGAGTTCGGCATTGATGCGCCGGGCCTCATCGTAATGGCGGGTACGGCGGCCGTCGCGGGCGATGATGGCGCCGCCCTTGGGAAACTCGCCGCCGGCGGGGGTGTAGTAACAGAAATAGAGCACGCCTTTGGCGCCGTAGGCCAGGGACGTGAAGATCTGCCAGCGGACCTGGCCCTCGGTGGGGTCGGTGTGCGGCCCGTACGGCATGATGTTGAAGAAATTCCAGAACGGGATGTTGTTTGCGAGCGCATACTGTCGCATCGTGACAAGGGTTTCGCAGTACGCGTCGCGCCCGTCGCCGCTGGGGCGGAAGATGGGATAGTGGTCCATGCTGAGCACGCTGGGCTGGAGGGTTTCCACGAATAGCCGGACGTGCTCGTCGTAGGTGGACGTTCCGAGTTGTTTTTCGCTGGCGTAGTTGGGGAACAGGTTGATGTAGGTGAGTTTGCCGGGCCGTACCGCGCGGATGGCGTCGGCCTTCGTGCGCAATTCGGGGAAATCGGCGGCGCTGGGTTCATCGCGCAGGGCGTATCCCCAGATGGCCGGTCCGTCGGGAAGGTCTTCGGGGGCGATGGCGTGGCTCGGGGCAATGAGCCGCAGATCGTATTTTTCGCAGAGGGCCATCTGCTGGCTGACCTTTTCGATGCCGGTGCCGCCGAACCCGCCGATGACGAGGGTGAAGTTGGCCTCGGCAAGTTCCCGGTACCGCGCGTCGGCGTTGGCGTCGAGGGGCGGATCCACCCAGAGCCCGATGGCAAACCGGTCCTGCACGAATGATTCGGCGGCCCGGGCCGCGCCGCCGGCCAGTAGCAGCATAGACAAAACGACTATGTATCGAGTGCGCATCGTTCTATTTCTCCTCTGATGGGGCACGGCAGCCCTGCCGTCGACAGTGGCGGCACAGGTTTTCGCGGGAGGCGAGCGCCGCCCGCCTCGACGTCAGGGCATAATATTCGAGAGCGGAAGCGGAGTCCAGCGGACGGCGCTCATCGAAGCGGCGGCAGACGGCGAACGCTCTGTCAGAGGGATGCCGCGCGCGGCGTACGGAGCCGACGGTATGCGGCCTGGTTGCACGGAGGCCGCGGGCAGGGTACGATTTGAAGGGAACCGGCAGAAGCGTGGCCGCGGAAGCGGCACAGCTACGGAGCGTCATGGCTGAAGCGCAGACAAAGTGCCCGAAATGCGGCGCGGCGTACCCGTCGGGCCATCAGATGTGTGTCCGCTGCGGCACGCGGCTTCCTGGAGCGACGGGGAGCACGGGTGCGGGGGAGGGCAGCGGCAAAGCCGCGGGCTCGATATTTCATCGCGGCCAGGTGGTGGCGAACCGCTACACCGTCATCGACATGATCGGGCGCGGGGGCATGGGCTGCATCTACAAGGTGCGCGACAACACGCTGGATGAAGATGTGGCGCTGAAGACCCTGCTTCCGAAGTTCACCAACGACCGGCACGTGGTGGACCGGTTTTTCAATGAGGCGCGCATCGCGCGGCAGCTGTCGCACCCGAACATCATCCGCGTGCACGATATCGGCATGGCGGGAACGGTCGTCTACATTTCGATGGAGTATGTGCAGGGCCGTTCGCTGCGCGAGTGGCTGGATTCGATCCCGCCGGGGCAGCGGATGCCGGTTTCGTACGCGTTGCGGTTGATGATCCAGCTGAGCGCGGCGCTGGAGTTCGCCCACAAGTTCACCGTGCACCGCGATCTGAAGCCCGAGAACGTGATGATCACGTCCGAGGGCAAAGTGAAACTGATGGATTTCGGGATCTCGAAGCTGAAATCCAGCGTGCAGCTGACCTCGGCGCAGATGGTGATGGGCACGCCGAAATACATGTCGCCCGAGCAATTGAAGGACAGCAGCAGCGTGGATCACCGGTCCGACATCTACGCGCTGGGGGCGATGCTGTACGAGCTGCTGACGGGCAATGTTCCGGCGGGGCTGGCGCGCCAGCCCTCGGAGATTCGCCGGGAAACCCCGCCCGCGCTGGACGCGGTGGTCTCGAAATGCCTGGCGCTGGACCCGGACGACCGGTACCAGAACGCCGGGGAACTCCGGACGGAACTGCAGCGCTTGCTCGATTCGGTGGAGAGGAATTCGGGGATCGAGATTCCCGAATTCGAGGTTCCCGTCCTGCCGGCGGCGCGGGGCGCGTCCATTCTCCGGAGGATCGGGGGCGGCGTGCTCGCGGCCCTCTTGCTGGCGAGCGCGGCGATCGGGGTATGGCAATTGGAGCGTTCTGAATCCGGAAAGGCGGCCGGAGCCGCTGAAGAGGCGGCGTCGGCAGCGGTCCCGCGGGAGGATCCGTTCGCGCTGGCCTTTGCCGATCTCACTGCGCGGGTAAACCGTGCGCGCGAGATGGCGGCGGGCGCGGAGGGACCGGCGGCGTTTGCCGCCGAGGGCAGCGCCTTTTGGGAACAGGCGCAGGGGCTTGCGGCGCGGCGGGAGGCGGACGCGTTTCGAGCGGGATGGTTTGCGCTCGAATGTTATCTGGGCCCCGTGATCTGTCCCAACGGGATGGTGTTCGTGCCCCCGGGCGAGACGGTGGTGGAACGGGGCGCCGACCCGGTGTTCGTGGACGGCTTTTTCATAGACGAACACGAGGTGAACAACGGGCGGTTCCGGGCCTTCGCGCTCGACGGGGCCCATCCCTGGCCCATGCCCGATTATCTTGGCGGGGCGCGGCTTACCGAAGAACTCCTGCTTTCGCCCGTGGTGGGGGTCACGTTCTACGATGCGCTTGCGTATGCGGCCCGCACCCAGCCCGCGCCCTGGGCCACGTGCTCGCTGCCGACAGAAGCGCAATGGGCCCGCGCGGCCTGCGGCGGTCCAGGGACCCCGCGGCCCTATCCCTGGGGGGCGGAGTGGAGTCCGGGGGCGGCGAGCGCGGCCGGAGAGGCCGACAGCTATCCGGGCGCCGCGCCGGTGGGCATTTTTGAGCTCGACACCTCCCCGTTTGGCTGCCGGGACGTCGCGGGCAATGTGATGGAATGGACACGCAGCGTGTTTGTCAGCCCGTACGACCCTGCCGTGGCCGAAAAGGGGCTGGAAGACATCTGGTTCGGGTCGGCGCTGGCGGTGCGCGGCGGCTGTTATACCGACGAGCGGAGCGCGGTGACCGAGCGCCGAAGCGCCTGGTTCGACGAGGCCAGCCCGCTGATCGGATTCCGGTGCGTGCTGCCCTTTCCCGCGGATTCGGAGACCATTGACGAATTGCTGCGTTGAGTCCGCGGCGCCAGGCCGGGAAAGCGGGTTTTCCGGGGTTTTTTCAGAAAATCCGGCGTTCACGGTTTGACAGGTTCATAGCGGCGGGCATACAATAGAGTCGAGCTGGCGTTTAACCCCCATTATCTCAAAGAGAATCTCATGAGCGAAGTCACCTGTCCTCATTGCGGCAAGACGCGCATAATGACAACCAGGATTCCGCGCGATGTGGTGGTGATGCTTCCGTGTCCCGAGTGCCACGAACTGGTGGTGCTTTTCCGGGGGAAGGCCATTCCTCTGAACCGTGAGGTGTTGCGGAACGGCACGAAAGAGGAGCGGCGCAACCACATTGCCGAGATCGTGGAGGAGTGTCTGCCTCCGGAGCTCTTCTCGGAGGTGGTGAACTGGGATTTCACGGACGCCGGCCTGCCCATTGCTTTCGGAGACCGGAAGGTTCGCCGCCGTCGGCGCGGCGCCGCGCCGGAGGAAGACGGGCGCGACCGGCCGATCACGGATGAAGAAGTGGCGCGGTTCCGGAAGTTCGAACTGCACCGCATCGACGAGCCCCGGTATTTCAAGAAATACTTCGGCTGACCGGGGCCGGTTCAGGCGGGGGAACGGGCCGCCGCGACCTGGAACAGGGCGATTCCCGCCGCCACGGCGACGTTCAGGCTGTCCAGTTCACGGGCAAGGGGAATCCGCACGAGGGCGTCGCAGCATTTCTGCACCGGGCCTCGCATGCCGTTTGTTTCATTGCCCATCACGAGGACGCAGCGGTCCGGCCAGGAGACCGAAAAGACGGACTCGTGCCCGCCCGGATCCATGCCGTATACCCAGAACCCGGCCTGTTGCAGGCGCCGGAGGGTGTCGGGGAGTTTTGCGGCCGCGATGACGGGCAGATGAAAGACGGCGCCCGCGCTGGCGCGGACCACTGACTCGTCGAGCAGCGCGCCCCCGCGCGCGGCGATGACCAGGGCGCTGCAGCCGGCCCCGACGGCCGTACGAATCAGCATGCCCAGGTTTTTCGGGTGCTGGACGCCGTCGAGGGCCAGCACGGTGGCCTGCGGCGGGCACGATGCGAGGAAGGCGTCCAGCTCGGCATAGGCGACAGGGCTGATGCTTGCGGCCACACCCTGGTGGTCGTGCGAATGGGCGACCTCGTTAAGCTTGGCGAGGGGTACGAAGTCGTAGGGGATGCCCTGGGCGCGGGCGAGGTCGACCAGGGCCTGTCTGTCGCGCACCTTGGCGTCTTTGGCGAGGTAAAGGCGGTTGACCCGCCCGTGCGCGCGCAGGGCCTCGCTCACGGCGTTGTTTCCGAAGACTATCTCGCCCATGGGGCTCGATTCCGCATGATCAGGCGTCCTTTTCCGGCGCGCGGCGGAGCTCTTTTTTCTCGGCCAGCTTGCGCTTTGTGTCGACGCGCCGCCTGCGCGCCGCAGCGGAGGGTTTGGTGGCGACGCGCGGTTTGCGGCGGCGCCTGCGGACGGCGAGGCGGCGTTCGAGTTCTTCCAGTGCGGCGGCCTTGTTGCGGTGCTGAGACCGGGATTCGGTGGCGGTTACGACAATGCCGGTCGGGATATGGCGCACCCGCACGGCCGATTCGGTGACGTTCTTCTTCTGGCCGCCGGGGCCGCGGCTCTTGTAAAAACTGATCTCCAGTTCATCGTCGCGAAATGGCATGGACATGTTTTCGCCCCGCCGTCCCATGCGGCGCAGGCCCTCCTCGCGCCCATGGTACCGGCAATGGAGGGGCCTCGACAAGCGGACAGGCATGCAGCCACGACGCGGACAGCGCGCCTGGGCTCGCCGGGGGCCGGGCCGGCATCAGAAGGAGCGCGCAGACAAAGGCAGTCCTCGCTGGAGCACGCCAACAGGCGAGACGCTTGCGTTACGCCGGAAGTCCGACCAGGGTTTTCGTTCCAGGCGGGAACGCCGTTATGGCCTGTCGCGGAACTTCTCGCGTTGTTCGGGGAGCCAGCGGTGGAGCAGGTCGTGGCAGTTGAGGACCTTTTCGCCGAGGTCGGCGGATACGTAGAAGTACTGGCAGGCGGCCTCGAACCCGATGCGGGAATCGCGGGCCTGCAGGGCGCGGAGCCGGACGGCGAGGGCCAGTTCATCGCGCAGGATGTCGTCGAGCCGGACGAGCACCCGGGCGGCGTTCTCTGCGCTCCCGGCTTGAGCCGGGTCGGCTGCGAGCGCGGCGAGTTCGTCACGGGCAAGGACGAAGTTGACCTGGTTGGCCATGCTGCGGAAGTTGATGGCGCAGGTCTCGGCGATGCCCGCTTCGTCTTCGAGGGCGGGAGAACGGGGCGCCGATTTCAGGAGCTGCAGGTTCTCCTGGAACCCGTCGGCGACCCTGGTGAACTGCGCGGCGAACACCGGGGCAGGATACGGGCCGCACCAGGTCTTGAGATCGTCAAAGGGGCATCCGAACCCCATGGTCATGGGAGCGTGATAGCCGGTGGGCGATTCCCAGAGGAGGTTGGCGGGGCCCAGGTGGACGGGCGAGGAGTAGAGCACGCTGCCGCAGAAGGGGTATTCCGTGAAAGCGGCGCTGAAGCCTTTCCACGCACGGACCACGATGGGGGCGGCTTCGGCCCCGAACCGGCGGGTGGCCACGGTGAGCAGCGCCTCGTCAACGGACGGCTTTTCCGGCCGGCCGATCTCGAGGACGGCTTCCATGTTGGGCGAGGGATACCCGCCGAGGGTCCAACTCATCATGAGGCCGTCGATGCCGGGCGGATCTTCGCGCAGGTTGGCGGCGTGCCGGGCGATGTTCTCGATGGCGGGCACGTACGGCACCGAACCGATTTCCCACGACGTGCCCGCCTGGATTTTGGCGAACGTTTCGAGCCCGCACTCCCGCGCAATGGACCAGTGGCGGGAAGCGCGGGGGCCGGGGCCGATGACCGACAGCGAGTATTCGCCGATGAGGGTCTCGGTGCCGCCGCGGGCGATCGGCATGTCCCATTCGCTGACGCTCATGAAGGCCACCTGTTTGGGCAGGCGGCGAAGGATGCCGTCGGCCCAGTCGTTCCGCCATCCCCAGTCCCAGACGATGAGCCGGCAGGCGCTGCCCGCCCGGGCGATGCCCTCCGCGATAAGGGTGTTGCTTTCGGCAATGACCTCTTCCGGCGTGCGGACACGGCAGCGGGGGCATTCGTCCGCGTTGTGATGGGACCAGCAGTTGGTGAAATTCTCCGATGCGGTGATGGTGAACAGACCGGCGAGGTCCGGCACGTCCCGGCAGAGGGAAGCGACACTGTCGCGGAGGTAGTCCTGCACGGCGGGGATGCTGGTACAGAGGGTCGCGACCTGTCCCGGCTGGACCTGCATGTCGGTGACGCCCCGCAGTTCGGGGTGTTTCTCGAAGAAGGCGATGGGCATGGGCCGCGGTTCGTTCAGGTAGATGTAGATGCCGATGCCGTGCCGGCGGGCCCGCGCGACGAGGTCGCGCAAGGCGTCGAGGCGTTGTTCGCGGCCTGCGCTGAGGCTCGGGTCCCAGGGAAAGGTCGCGACCTTGTACAGGGGTTCGTGAAGCCAGACCCCGTTTACGCCCGCGGCGGCCAGCCGCGCGAGGTAGCCGTCGGGATAGGGGTCCGCGCCTTCGACGAAGGGATCGCGGAACGCGCCGAAATACGAGAAGCAGAACCGGGTGGCGAAGAGGCTGTCCGGTTTGGCCGCGGTTTCGGGCGGGGGCGATTGCGTGAGTTCCTCGACAAACGCGAACAGGGGTTCGTCGAGCTGATGCAGGCCCTCGGGAAACGACGCGCGCGTGAGCCGGGCGATCTCGGCGGCGCGCGCGGTGGCCGCCTCCGTAGGCGGGGCGTAGCGCAAGGGATCCAGGCGCGGCTTATACTGGCCGAACCACCAGAACAGGCCATCGCCTTCGCGGAGGACATAGTCCATCTGCTCGGCCGTCCAGCCGAGCAGGGCGAGCAACTGGTCATACGGGAGGAGTTGCCAGTTGCGCCGCAGAATGGTGATGTGCGAGCGCCGCCACTGGTCCTCCGTGATGACGGGCGGGGCGCTCAGGCCCATGGTCTCGCCCAGGGCGCGCAGCTCCTCTGGTTGCGCCCCGATCGCGGCGGCCATGCGGTCGACGGGAACCAGCGTCCAGTTGCGCCAGACATAGGCGTGCAGCCGATCCGGGAAATGGAGCAGGGGAACGGGTTCCGGGGCCGACCCCATCGGAAGTTCCACCGCGTTCAGCAACAGCGTGCTCACGACGAGTCCAAGCATGGCGGCGAATCCTTGTGTGTGAGGTGATGCAGCATTTTCAGGACGCCAGAGGCGTTTGCGGGGGTATCGTAGTCGCGTTTTGAGGCAACGTCAATATGCGGGAGGTTTTTAGACAGGATTGACATGATTGACAGGATGTGTTGAACCATGACGGTATGTTCCGCCGCGTGTGCTCTTGTCGTGGCGTCAACACGTTTCGGCATCTCCCGGGATTGCCGGGCGGGCGCTCCGCGAGCCCAGGTGCGGCGCCCTCTTACCTTGGTGATCACGGCTAGTCTTTTGAGTGGCCGCACTCCGATGCGGCTGACTCGGATCCCGCGTAGTCACGGCTGGCGTCGTAGCCGTAACGAATCCACTGTGTGGTGGCCGATCGGAATCCTACGGATACATCGATGTGCTCGCTTTCGCCCGGCGTATGGTGGAAGACCCATATGCCATAGGTGGCGGGGTCCCCAAGAACGTGATCCGGCGCCCCCATGCGCCGTTCAACTTCTTCCGGGACCATTTCAGCGTCCAAGCGCCAGGCCTTCTCATACCCGGCGGCATACTGTGCGTGGTCCAGCAGAGTGAACGGGAGGGTCAAGGGTAGAAAGGGCAGGCTGATGAGAATAATCGGGCTCCACATCACTAATTCCGCCCGCTCAAGCTCCTTGTTTCGAGGCATGAAACCTTCTTTGAGAGCGGCAAAGTCGATGGTGGACGGAAGCTGCGGAGGTTCGAATGGCGCAAGCAGCGTGTCATAACCCATCACGTGCGGAAACGCATCGGTTGTTTGCGACAACCCCGACACCTTTTCCATCGCGCGCCCTTTTTCGAAAGCCTTGACGCTGAGCAATCGGCCGTCAGCCCAGAGAAAGTAGTACGGTACGCCGGTGTCCTCGGGCACAAATTTGCGGCAAAGGTACCGCTGGCCCCCCTCGATGAATGTGAATACGGGCTTGCCTTTTCGGCCCGCGGCTCGGCTGACCTCTTTGACGGACATCCCCTCCTCGACGCGTTTCAGGCGCCCGGAAGTAGTTCGATCCGGTCGCGTCGTAGCGCAAGCCCCCAACGTCAGCAGAATACTCAGGGCCACGGCGAACCCGCAAAAGGCGCGTCCTGAACTTCGCGATTGGATGCCGGTCATGAAGTGAGTGACCATGAGCAGCTTCCACAATTTTCCCTTCGAAAGAAGACGGCCGCCCGTACTCGCCAGTATTCTCCACGAGGTCCTGTTTTCGCGCATGTCTGACCCCTTTGTAAGGGTATCGTAGTCGTGCGCGCTGGCGGAATCAACGACGCCGGAATGGGGCCTATAAGACCTATACGACCAATGCGCCCCATGGGCCTCTATGGACCGGTTTCGGGCTACTTTTTCTCCTCGGGCGGATAGACGATTTTGAGATGCAACTCGTCGAGTTGTCTGGGGGTGACCTCGCTGGGCGCGTTCATCATGAGGTCCTGGGCGCGCTGGTTGAGCGGGAACGCGATGACCTCGCGGATGTTGGGCTCATCGGCCAGGAGCATGACGATGCGGTCGAATCCAGGCGCGATGCCTCCGTGGGGCGGGGCGCCGTAGTGGAACGCACGCCACAGGGCGGGGAACTTCGCCTCGACGACCTCGCGAGGATAGCCGGCGATTTCGAAGGCCTTTATCATGATCTCGGGCTGGTGGTTTCGAATGGCGCCCGAGGAGAGTTCGACGCCGTTGCATACGATGTCGTACTGGTAGGCGAGGACATCGAGGGGATCGAGGGTTTCGAGCGCTTCCAGCCCGCCCTGGGGCATCGAGAAGGGATTGTGCGAGAAGTCGATCTTCTTCTCGTCTTCGTTCCATTCAAACATAGGGAAATCGACGATCCAGCAGAACGACACGAGGTTGGCGTCGATGAGGCCGAGCGCGTTGGCGAGATAGATGCGCACCTTGCCCATGAGGGCGTTGGTTTCCGCCCGCACGCCCGCGCCGAAAAAGAGGGCGTCGCCGTCTTGCGCGCCGGTTTTCGCGACGAGGGCCTGTTTCTCGGCGTCGCTGAGAAACTTGGCCACGGGGCCTTTCATTTCGCCGTCGCGCAGGGCGATCCAGGCGAGGCCTCTGGCGCCCTCCTGTTTGGCGAAGGCCTCGGCGTCGTCGAAGAATTTGCGCGGTTGGGCCGCGGCGCCCCGGGCGTTGATGACCTTGACCGCGCCGCCCTGATCCACCGCGCCCCGGAACACCTTGAATTCGCTCTGGGCGAAGAGGTCCGACACGTCAACCATCTTGAGGTCGTACCGGATGTCGGGCTTGTCGGTGCCGTAGAACTCCATGCATTCGCGGTAGGCAATGCGGGGGAAGACGTCGGCGACGATGGTCTTGCTGGACAGTTCGCGGAAAATGCGCACCATGAGGACTTCGAGTTCGGCGAAGAGGTCGTCCTGGGTGATGAACGACATCTCGATATCGATCTGATAGAACTCGCCGGGGCTCCGGTCCGCGCGGGAGTCTTCGTCGCGGAAACACGGGGCGATCTGGAAATACTTGTCAAACCCGGAGGCCATGAGCAGTTGTTTGAACTGCTGGGGGGCCTGGGGCAGCGCGTAGAACTGGCCCGGATAGAGCCGGCTGGGCACGAGGTAGTCGCGCGCGCCTTCGGGCGATGAGCTGGTCAGGATCGGGGTGTGGTATTCGATGAACCCGCGGTCCGTGAGGTGTTGACGGACCAGTTGGGCGGCCTTTGACCGGAGCAGGATGTTCTTGTGGATGCGTTCGCGGCGGAGGTCGAGGAACCGGTAGGTCAGGCGGGTCTCCTCGGGGTATTCCACCTCCTGGTTGACGGGGAACGGGACCTGGTCGGCCTGCGACTCGATGAGGAAGTCCGTGGCGACGACTTCGATTTCGCCGGTGGCCAGCTCGGCGTTGACGGTCTCGGGCGTGCGGGCCACCACCTCGCCCACGACGGTCACCACGCTCTCAAAACGCACCTGCTCGGCCGCGCCGAAGAACGGTCTGTCGGGATTGACGATCACCTGAGTCAGACCGTAGTGGTCGCGCAGATCAATGAAGATCACGCCGCCGTGGTCGCGTTTGCGATGGACCCAGCCGGAGAGTTTGACTTCTTTGCCGACGTCCGGCTTGCGGAGTTCCGCGCACGTATGGGTTCTGTATAGATGCATCCCGACTCCTGATGTGCTTAATTTCTGGCCACTTACACTGGTCGCGCGACCCGCCCGCGATGAATTGCGCTATGGTAAAGAGAGACCGGCCCGAAGTCAAATTCACCATTGCTGCTGTTCCATTTCGAGCGGGGACACGCAACCGCGCCGCGGCCGGCGCTTGAAACATGTCCCCGTTCTACTCCGGGGTTTTCAATCGCTGTAAATTCTGTAGTTTCCGTGGTCCTTCTCCCGGACTAATGAAAACGGCCCGGATGGCGCAGCGCTGTCGGGATTTCACTCCATTTCTGTGTAATTTTACTTGTGCACAAAGTAGAAATCGTCTATAGTAGTAAATAAGAATACACGTTAAGCTGCAGACGGAAGCGGGTGAATTGGGCGTGATCAGGATGAATAAACCTGAACATTTATTGTAGTTAAACGTTATATCTGGAGCGGAGGCACAGCTCGGTTCGATGGGAGAAAACCGTGGGCGGCCGCCCACGAGGGTTTGCGGTGTTCTGACGAGCGGCTGAGTCCCGAATAGCACGCGCCTGTATGCGGGGATGGGGCCTTAACGCATGGAGGACGGTGGCAATGCGTTTGGTAGGGATATTCTTGGGGTTTGCGGTAATTCTTGTGTTTGCGGGGCATGCGCTGGCGGAAATTCCGGACGCGGATCCGGAGGATTTCCGCGCGTTGTACAAGACACTCGAGGGGGCGACCAAGTCGCAGGAACCGCCGTTCGAAACGAAGACGTCGAAGGGGCACCTGCGTTTTCTGGGGGCTCCTGGCGGGGCGGTGTTTCGGGCGGCGGGTCCGGCGCCCACGGAACCCAGTGTCACGGCGGTGGCGTTTCTGCGGAAGCACGGGCGGGTTTTTGGCGCGGTCAGCCCCCGCAGCGCGTTCGAGGTGGAAACGTCGGTGACCGATAACGGCCGGGGGTTCGTCGGTCTCGGGCAGACGTATGCGGGGATTCCGGTATTCGGCGCGCGTGCGTATGTGCAGACGGACACCCGTGGGGGTGTGCTGTCGACACTAAGCGACATATTGCGGGAGACGGCGGCGCTGGACAGCGGTGCGATGGCGCTGGTTCCGTCGGTCACGCAGGAGCGGGCGCAATCGGAAGCGGTGCAGTGGATGCGCTCGGAATACGGCGGCACGGAGTTTGATGTGCTGGGGAGCGCGCTGTTCGTGTTTGCACCGTCGGTGGTGGGCGACAGCGGCGCCCCGTGCCTGGTCTGGGCCTTCGTGGTGGCGAGCCCGTCGGATGTGCAGGCGAAGGAAGTCGTGCTGGTCGACGCGCATACGCTGGACATCCGGCTTCATCACGCGGTCGTGCCGCAAGCCAGGATCCGCCGGGTCTACGATGCGGCCAATACGTCGAGCGACCCGGGGGTGCTGGCGCGGACGGAGGGCAGTCCCCTGTCGAGCATTCCGGACGTGAATCTGGCCTTCGACTATCTCGGCGACACGTACGATTTCTACTTCGAACGCCATGGCCGGGACGGCCTCGACGCCCGCGGCGGGGTGATGTCGGCCGTTGTCCGGTTTTGCGACCCGTACGAACCGTGCCCGATGGTCAACGCGTTTTACGACGACTATACCGGACGGGTGTATTTCGGGGACGCGATGGTGGTGGACGACATCGTGGCGCATGAATTGACGCACGGCGTCACGGCGAAGGCGTCAAACCTGGCCTATTACTACGAGTCGGGGGCGATCAACGAGTCGTTTTCCGACATCTGGGGCGAGTTTGTCGACCTGACCAATGGCAGCGGCGATGACAGTCCGGCACGCCGGTGGCTGCTCGGAGAAGACTCGCCGGTTGGCGCGATCCGCAACATGGCGGATCCCGCGCAGTTCGAACAACCCGCCGTGTATGGCGACGCCTACTGGTACGTCGGCGATGGCGACAATGGCGGGGTGCATATCAACTCGGGCGTGGGCAACAAGTTGTGCTATCTGCTCACGGACGGAGGGGTGTTCAACGGCTATTCGGTTGACGCGATGGGACTCGAGAAGGCGGCGGCGGTGTTTTACCGTGTGCAGAACGTCTTGATTCCCTCCAGCAAGGCGCTCCCGTTTGCGGAGAAGGTGCTGAAGGCGTCGTACATTGATTACACCGACCTGGGCGACCTGCTGGTGCAGGCGGTGACGGACCTGACGTATTTCGAACCGGAACGGTTCGGCCAGGATGACCTGCGGTCGGTGAAATCCGCCGCGTATGCCGTGGGGATCCTCCAGTTTCCGGGGCAGCCGTTGCGGGAATTCCGCGCCATGACGATCAACGATGAACCGGTGGTCGTGCTGACATGGGCGAATCCGGTCTATCCGTTCTTCGACCAGGTATTTGTGGTGCGCAACGCGTCTCACGCGCCGGCGCACCTGTACGATGGCGAGGTGATCTACACCGGGCAGGGGACCTGGGCGATCGATGATGCCGTGCCGATGGGCGGCGCTTACCACTACGCGGCGTTCGCGACGTTCAGCGATACGGAGCCGGCGCAGTCGCGGCACGGGTTTGTCGAGGTGGGCTCGGGCGCGCTGGAAGTTGCCTACGAATCGTTTTCGTCGGCGTTTGATTTGGGCTACAGGCAGGTTCTGTTCACGCCGGTGGGAGAGGCCGGGAAGGGCGGCTACACGATTACGGTGAACGCAAACGTGCTCGCCTTGCCGCACACGACCGACGGCGCCCAGTTCTTTCACATGCTGGAAGACGACAGCGTGGGCTGGTCGTTTCCGGAGCCGTTCCCGATCATGGGCGAATACAGAAGGCGATGCTGGATAGCGGAGAACGGCTATCTCTCGTTTGGGAACCTGCCGGTACCGCGTTCCAGCCACCTGAACTTTCCGTCGGGCAGCTCCATGAATGCGATGGCGCGGATATGCGCGGTGTTCGCGGACCTGTCGAACGTCCAGTCGGGCGCGATCTGGGGCAAATCGCTTCCGGACCGGTCGGTGATCACGTTCGACAAACTGCCGGTCTATGGCGGGCATTTTTACACGAACACGGCCCAGGTTGAACTGTTCTACAGCGGCCACATCCGCATCACCTACCTGCAGGTGACCGCGCCGGAGCTGGTGACGGGCGTCGCCGACGGCCAGGGCGTGTTTTACGATCCGGAAATCCTGTTCGCGTCGGGCGTGCTCACGCCGAAGGTGCTGGACCTGTCGTCGCTTTCCGACGGCTCCGCGCTGTTGACCCTGGAGCCGATTTCGCCGGTCACCGCGCGTGAAGGGACGCGGGCGGAATTTCGGATCGTGGCGCATTCGCCGGGAGGCGCGCCGGCGATCTGGGTCGAGGGCATGCCGAAGGGCGCGGAGCTCACGAGCGTCAGCCCGACGGAGAAAGTCTTCTCGTGGCTCACCGGCTACGACGATACCGGGACGCACACGGTGGTGGCGCGCGCGTCTGTGGGCGCCCTGACAGCAAGCCAGGATGTGCTGCTCCACATCGGGAATGTGTACCGCGAGCCGGTGCTGACCGAGGTCGAAGTGACGCCGAAATCGCCCTCGGCCGGCGATGCGTTGCGTGCCGCATGGTCGTTGTATTCGCCGGAGGACGGGGGCACGCATGGCGTGTACATCGAATGGTTCCGAAACCGCGGGTTTGTATTGCCGCTGCTGAACGCGGAGGTAGCGCCGGGCTTTACGACGAACCAGGGCGAGTCGTGGTACGCGATTCTCACCCCGTATTCGGTGTTCGGCCCGGAAGCGGTGACCGGGGAACCCGTGGTGTCGAATCTGGTGACGATCGGCCCGCCCGTGCCGGGCGGCTCCGGCGGGGGCGGCGATGCCGGCGAGGTGAAGCGGTTCGACGTCAACGCCGACGGCCTGGTGAACGCCGTGGATGTCCAGCTGGTCGTCAATGGCGTGCTGGCCACGGGGTTTGTGCCGACGGCGGATGTGAACCGCGACGGGTCGAAGAACGCGATCGATGTACAACTGGTCGTGAACGGCGTGCTGGCCTTTTAGTTAGTCAGACCCGCGCACGATGTATCGAGACTGCGGCGCCGGGCAGCCCGGGAGGAGGCCCGGCGCCGGTATTCTGGGGAGCCGGGACGAGTGGCTGAGTGGAACGCGCGGCGGGATTTCTGCTAGGATACCGCCTCGCGAAACGTCAGATTCCTGCACATGCAACCCTGCGGAGAGGTGGCCGAGTGGTTGAAGGCGGCGGCCTCGAAAGCCGTTGTGCTCCTTTTGGGGCACCGTGGGTTCGAATCCCACCCTCTCCGCCATTTTTCTGCCTTGCCCCCGCCCGGTGCTGAGCCCCCAGACGCCTGCACGCCCATGGGCCGTGGGAGTTCCGCGGCGGCTATATCCCCAGCACGCCGTTAATCACCAGTTGGACGTCGACTGCGTTGACGTCGTTGTCGCCATTGATGTCGGGCTCGCCCTCAACGGGAAGTCCCAGGGCGGCGTTGATGACGAGCTGAACATCCACCGCGTTGATGACGCCGTCGTTGTTGACGTCGCTGGTGACTTCTGCGACGGTGACGGTAAAGGCGGATTCCACATAGAGACCTTCTTCGTCGGTGGCGCGAATGGTGATCTGGGCCGCGCCGAAGGCGCCCGCCGCATAGTCCAGGGTGAGGGCGCCGGTAGCCGCGCCGATGGTGACGGCGTCGAACAGGGCGGGATTGGTGTTGCCCGCGACGCTCAGGACCAGCGCGTTGTCGGCGGTTTCCGCGTCGCCGAAGACGGGGAACAGCGGAATGACGGTGTTGGGCGCGGTTTCTTTGACCGAGACATTGGCGATTCCGGTCGTGGTCGGCGGGGTATTGACCGTGTGGAGCGTGACTCTGAAGGCCGTGTCGACATAGAGGCCGTCCTGGTCGGTGGCGCGGATGGTAAGCTCGGCCTTGCCGAGGGCATCCGCCGCGTAATCGAGGGTGAGGGCGCCGGTGGCCGCGTCAATGGTGATGGCGTCGAACATGTCGGGATTGGTGTTTTCGATCACGGTGAACGCGAGCGCGCTGTCGGCGGTTTCGGCGTCGGCAAAGGCGGGAAACAGCGGAATGACGGTGTTGGGCGCGTTTACCGCAACGGAGACATCCGAAATTCCGGTGGTGGTGGGCGTGGCGCCGATGTAGCCTTTGGCACGCGATACGAATTCATCGAGGTCAAACCATCCGCTCATGGCGGCGGTCACGCCTTCGACCGCGCCCAGACGAACGCTTTGGACCTGCAGGGTGGAGTTGGAAAGGCCGGTAAGGCCGGTGACGCTTCTGCCGTCGACCCAGAGGTTCAGTGCGCCGTTCGCGTTGAGGAAATCCTTGGCGGCGAGCCACTGGAGCTCGATGGCATGCCAGCCGGGATCCAGTCGCACTTCGCCCCGGTCGGGCACGGCCGTGTACGAGCCCGAACTGAGGCGGGCCGCGGCCCCGAGCCGGATGGCATCGGCCACTTGTTTGACGCGAAGATAGAGCACCGGCAGGTCCGTGGTGGAATACGCGACACAAACGGATATGTTCTCTCCCGCGGGCATTTCGAGCGCATCCACGCGGATATAGAACCGGGCACGGTATTGCTTGAGCGCCTCGGGCGAGTCGTCCTGGAGGTAGCCCGGCTTGGCCTCGTCTATCAGGACGCGCAATCCGCGGTCGCCGCTCTGGGCGGCGTCTTCAATGACGCTCAGGCTGACCGCATGGCCCGTCCCGGGGAAGAGTCCTGCGAGCAGCAAGACGGCAGCGGCCAGGATTCCGGCCCGGCGCAGGGCGGCGGCGTTTCGTGTTGTGTTCGGGCTGCTCATTCCGATGGGATACGCAACGTGTTTCATTGGCGAAGTTCACTCCTCGGTGCGTTCAGCACGACATCACCGGCGCGTCACTTTTTGGGTCCAGCGGAACCCGGTTCCGCGGCCTTCGTTCCCGCTCTGGCCGGGAGGTACATGGTCGCTCCGTGACCGACACTGAACCGTCCCTCCCAGGATTTGATGCACGAGACCCACGATTGGCTCGATGTTCCGAACAGGCCGCTGGACGTGGCCAGATTGAGATCCACGAGGAGCCAGCCCTGCTCGAAGGGCACGGCGATCTGAGTGTCGCGAAGGTCCAGACGCCCGCACACCAGGGGGAAGAAGTACTTTGGGGGAGGCACGTGGCGGGTGCCGGCCGCGTCGAACATCTCGAATTTGGTGTGGTTCATGGGACACCACGAGGGCCAGGTCATGGGGTTGACGGGACTTGTGATGCTCTTGGAATCGCGCCAATAAACCAGTCTGGAGGGCTGGTACGAGTCCGCGATGTCAAAGCCCGTGGTCCAGGCGGCGCCGAGGGGCTCGCGGTTGTCGATGGCCGTGCCGTTGACGAAGGCGGCGTAAAAGGTATAGTTGCCGCTGGTGGTGACGAGGGGGTCCGTGCCGCTGGCTTCAATGTGCGCGAGGGTGTCCCCTTCGCTGAAATTGTTCATGGGGTCGAGGTAGATGAAATCGCCCCAGAGGACGTTTTGATTGCTGGCCTTGCCCGTTCCGCCGGCGGCGAAATAGCCGGCCTGGGTCGGGTAACCGGCGCCCGCCTGGTTCATGGCGTTCACGAGTACATATCCCCGGGCGACGCTGTCGCCGTAATTGAAGCCCGAGACCTTGCCGGTTGTGGGCGAGACCTCGCCGGTGTGGGCGGGGATGAGCTCGGTGGTCCGGGTCGAGAAATCCACGCCGGCCACGGTGAGCCCGGCGAAAACATCGCGGAGATTCAGCGCGAACACGGCATTTCCCGCCAGGGTGACGTCAAACGCGGCGGTGGGCACGCCGTAATCGGTCCAGAGGCTCACCTGGGCGAGCACGGAGGCAGTGGACGCGTTGTTGATGAACATGATCGTGGTGCGGGTGGCGCCGCTGTCGAACCCCTGGCCGAGATCCACTTCGAAACAGGGCAGCAGAAGCGTGGCGGCGGGCACGGCGTCGCATGTGCCGATTTTGGCGTTCGCGCAGACGCTCATGCTCGCGATTGCCGCCAGGACAAGCAGGAATCTGAGACACCGCATGACTTCTTTCTCCTTGTGAGTGGCGCCGGTCACGGGTTGTAATCGGAGGCATTGTCGGTGGGAAGGCCGTAGAGCCCGGCGGCATAGCGGCCCCACTCGTCGTGGGTCACCGCGATCACGCCCTGGCTGGTTGTCGAGAGAATCCCTGTGTTCACGTTATTGAAGTTCACGCTGAGCCAGCCCGTGTCATAACTGCCGGGCAGGTCGGACGAGTTCATCCGCACCCGTCCGCAGGCGAGCGGAAACGGCCTGACGCCGGCCGGGCTCTGGGACTGGCCGTCTTCATCGAATACGGTCAGGGCGGCCTGGTTCAGCGGATACCAGTTGGGGAGCGCGCCGTACGACAAGGGAGACGAGACCACCTTCGGGTCGCGCCAGTAGAGGACGAAGGACCCGCCGCTGAATATGTTGGTCAGGTTGCGCGCCTGCCATGTGCAGGCCAGCGGTTCGCGGTTGTCGGCGGCGGAGACGCCCACATAGCGCGCATAGAAGGTGTAGTGGCCGGGGGTGGTGACGCGCGGATCGCTGCTGTCGGCTTCGATGGCAATCAGCGGATTCCCGAACGCGAAGTTGTTGGGGTCGTTTTCGATGAAGTACTCGCCCATGAGGACATTGGTGTTCAGGGCGATGCCATTGCCTCCGTTGACAAAGTAGCCCGGCTCGTCCGGGAAACCCGCTCCTTCGAATCTCACGGCGTCGATGAGGACATAGCCGCGCGCGAGCCCGTCCCAATACGAAAACCCTGCGCAGCGTTGGGTCCGGGAAGCCAGCTCTCCCGTGTGGTACGCGCGGAGCGTGTCAAAGCTGATGCGGGCCTCCGATTTCGACCAGCTGGAGAGATCGCCGGTCTCGAAGCCGTCCTGGAAAAGGGCATTGGCTGTCACGGACCCCGACGCGTTGCCGGTCGGGGTATCTATCCCGAGGCCCAGACTGTTTTCTCCCAGAATCTCCGTGAGATCGATGCGCTGCTCGCCAAACCGCGGCAGGACCACGTCAAAACAGACGGTCCCGATGCCGAAATCGGTGAACAGCATGCAATGGGCAATGGCCGGATTCGCCGACGCGTTCGTCACGCTAAACACCGTCCGGCCTTCGGGGGGGTCGTACGGGGCTTGATTGAAGACCGTATCCGCTTCGAAGTAGGGCAACAGCAAGGTTGCCCCGCGGACCGGATCCATCGTTCCGATGTCGGCATATGCCAGAAAGGCGCCGCAGAATATAGCCGTTCCCGCACAGATCGCCCATCCCATCTTCATCGGCGCCATCCTTATCCGCTGGTTCTTCAGAAGAGAAGATTTCCGGGAGGGCAGCCTCCCACCCCCTGATGCCTCTGGTCGCTGCAAGCGCGGAGTGATTTTATGGTGAACGTGGGATTCTGCGCAAGGGTTTTGTAGCACAGACAGCACGGTGATTTGTGTGACACTACGAATACTACTTAAATGCACCAAATCCGGCGAGCGGCGTTGTGGCGCGACGGCGGCAGTCTTCGTACAATACGCGCCAACGCAATACCAGGGCCAGGAGGACGAAGATGGTCAACATAGGCGAACTCACGGGGCGGATCAACGACCTCGCGACGGGATTCCGGCAGTCGGCGATCCTGTATGCGGCGGTGGAGGCGGACGTGTTCTCGCTGTTCACGCCGGGGCGGAAGACGGCGGAGGAGATGGCGACGGCGCTGGGATGGGACCGCCGGGGCGCGCGGATCTTTCTTGACGCGCTGGTGGCGCTTGAGCTGCTCGACAAACACGACGGCGCCTATGGCAACACGCCGGTGTCGGCGGCCTGCCTGGTACCGGGGGAGGCGGCCTACCAGGGGAACATCGTGCGGCATCTCAAGGCGGGATACATGAACTGGTTTCGTCTGGAGGAGGCGGTTCGGACGGGCGCAGCGGTGCGCACGGAGAACGGAACGAATTTCCGGGAGGACCGGCGTTCGCCGGACGACCTGCGCAATTTTATCCTGGGCATGGACGATATCGCGCGAATGAGCGCGCGCCAGATTCTGGATGCGGTTGATCTGTCCGGCTACCGCCACCTGCTGGATGTGGGCGGCGGGCCGGGGAGCTACAGCATCGCGTTTGTGAGCCGGCATACGGCGATGCGGGCGACGTTGTTCGACCGGCCGGAGGTGGTGGACATTGCGCGAGCGCAGGTGTCGGCCGCGGGGCTCGACGGGCGGATCGCGTTTCTCCAGGGCGATTTCATGACGGACGCGGTCGGGAGCGGGTATGATCTTGTGCTGCTCTCGAACATTATCCACAGCTACGGCCCGGAGAACAACCAGCGGCTGGTGAAGAAGTGCTTTGACGCGCTCGAGCCGGGCGGGATGCTGATCCTGAAGGATTTCATTCCGGACGATGACCGCTCGGGGCCGCCGTTCAGTTTGTTGTTCGCGTTGCACATGCTGATCCACACGGGGGAGGGCGACACGTACACGTTTGAGGAAGTGGCGGCGTGGACCGATGCCGCCGGATTCGCCCCGGGACGCGTGGCCGCGATCACGCCCCAGAGCCGCCTGTGGCTTGCGGAGAAACCGGGTCCGGCGCGATGACGGGGCGCCGCGCGTGCCGGGCCTGGTTTCGGGCCGCGGGGGGGGGTATGCGGCATAATTTCCTCTTATGACAATAGATAGGCGGTGTAGGCCGGGTCATAGTACGGGAGGGCGGCCGGGCGCGGACAGCACGCGGAAGTAAACGGCGGGGGCGGCGGTGTTACCGGTAAATGAGGGATTTTTGGCCGTTTTTGGGGCGAATGCAGAACCTTGTGGAGCCGTTGCTTTTGTGTTAAACTTAGGTAGAAGATTCCGGGGAGTTCAAAGGTCGGTGCACTCTCCTGAATTGATCGGGGACACCATGCTCCCGGTGGCTTGACAGCCCCGTAAGAGTATGGTTAAATACGGTTTGTAATTGGTTGTACAGCGGAGAAGGAGAAGACCACAATGAGAAAATCGTTAATCGGCCTGCTGGCTATCGGCGTCGTGCTCATGTATGGAGCAGCGTCGGCGGCCATCTATCAGCCTCCGAAGGTCTGGGACGATCTGTCCTGGTGGGGGAACAGCGGCGCTACCCCGGAACCGGTGAAAGACCCGGTGCGCGCAGCCTATTGGTGGTGGCCGACCGAGCCCGCCTCCAATGCGAATGACACCGAGCTGTGGGGCAACCGCGGCAAAGTCATGCACACGTGGGAAAAGCCGGTAGAGACAGCTACGCCCACGCCGGCCCCCCCGCCGCCGGTACCACCGGCGAAGGAACACATCGCGCCGGTTCTGAACCACATCCTGTTCGACTTTGACAAAGCGGTTCTGAAGCCGGAAGGCAAAGCCGAAGTCGACAAGGCCGTTTCGCACCTGAAAGAATGGCCCAACGACACGGTCCTGATCGAAGGCCACACCTGCGACATCGGTGAAGCGGCGTACAACGAGGGCCTCGGCGGCCGTCGTGCGAACGCGGTGAAGACGTACATGGTAGAGGCGGGCATCAGCGCTGACCGCATCTCGACGAAGAGCTTCGGCGAGACGCAGCCTGCCGTACCGAACGACTCCGCAGCGAATCGCAAGCTGAACCGCCGCGCGGTCATCGTGACCACGCTTAAAGACTAGCGGCTCACTGGATAGCGAGTTTCCGGCCGCTTCGGCGTCAGATGACGCCGGAGCGGCCGTTCTGTTTTGCGCGCGGGACGCTGTGGACGGAGGGGAGTAAAGGGGAAGGGAGAATTGAGAGATGAGAAATGAGAAATGAGAATTGAGAATTGTGAGGGGCGAGGGGGCGGCCGGCCGGTTTCCGGCGCTTGCACGCCGGAGCGTGTCCACTGGGTCCGCTCGATCCGCTCGATCCACTCTGTCCACACCGCCCGCTCGGTCCACTCGATCCACTGGGTCCACTCGGTCCGCTCGATCCACTCTGTCCACATCGCCCGCTCGGTCCACTCGATCCACTGGGTCCACTCGGTCCGCTCGATCCACTCTGTCCACACCGCCCACTCTGTCCACTCGGACCACTGGGTCCACACGCTTCGCGGGAGGCGGCTGGAATCGGGGCCGGTTTCCGGGTACTCTGTAGAGGGGCTCGGGTTCATTTGGCGCAAGGCATGCAGGTGGAGAGCAATGATCACGTACCGCAGGCGGTCACAGGGGTTGATGTCTGGTTTGGGCACGGGGCTGGTCCTGGCGATATTCGCGTGGGGGGCCGCGGAAGCGGCGGCGGCCCCCGCGCTGCCCGAGGGATTGGCGGAAGCGCCCACGGCGGCGGCCCCCGCGCTGCCCGAGGGATTGGCGGAAGCGCCCGCGGCGGAGGCCCCGGCCTTACCCGAGGGCCTGGGCGGGGACGCTCCGGACGGTCCAGCCGTGCCGGAAGGCCTGGGGGAAGCGCCCGCGGCGCCGGATGCGCCCGCGCTGCCGGAAGGGCTGGGCGAAGAGCCTGATGCAGCGCCGGCGGACGCGTCGGAAGAAACGCCGTCGCGCAAGCTGCGACCGGCCTGGCTGCACGGGTTCTGGGACGTGCGCGGCGGGGTGCGCACGCAGAACGACCCGGCGCAGTCGAAAGACGCGACCCTGGGCGAGCTGCGGCTTCAGCTGGAAGCCGACAAGGCGTGGGACGGGCTGGTGTTGAAGTACCGGGGGGATTTTATCGGGGACGGGGTGCTCGAGGAGGGTGATTTTGACCTGCGCGAGCTGTCGCTGACGTTTTCGCCGGCGTCTTTTGTGGACGTGCGCGTGGGCCGGCAGGTGCTGACGTGGGGCACGGGCGACCTGCTGTTCGTCAACGACCTGTTTCCGAAAGACTGGCAGGCGTTTCTGAGCGGCCGCGACGTCGAGTATCTGAAAGCGCCGTCGGACGCGATACGCACGACGTGGTTCACCGACTGGGTGAACATCGATTTCGTGTACACGCCGCAGTTCGACCACGACCGATTCATCACCGGGGAACGCATGAGCTTCTACAATTCGCTGTACGGGCGCACGGTGGGGGCGGACCGGGAAGTGAATTTCAACGCGCCGAGCACGTGGTTCGAGGACGACGAATATGCGCTGCGCCTGTACCGGATGGTGGGTTCGGCGGAACTGGCGTTCTACGCGTACTCGGGGTACTGGAAGAGCCCGGGCGGCCAGCGCTTTCCTCCGATGCAGGCGACGTTTCCCAAGTTGAGCGTCTACGGGGCGAGTCTGCGGGGGAATTTCCTCAACGGCATCGGGAACGTCGAGCTGGCGTACTACGATTCGCGGCAGGACCGGGGCGGCGACAATCCGTTCGTGAACAACAGCGAATTCCGCCTGCTGCTGGGGTATGAGCGCGAACTGGCCAAGGAACTCACGGGAAGCGTGCAGTACTATCTCGAACACATGATGGACTACGGCGCGTACCGCAATTCGCTGATCCCGCTGATCATGGACGCGCGGGATCAGGACCGGCACCTGTTCACGGTGCGGCTGACGAAACTGTTGATGCGGCAGGATCTGACCCTGTCGCTGTTCGCGTTTTTCAGTCCGAGCGACGTCGACACGTACCTGCGTCCGCAGGTGAGCTACAAGGTGAACGACCAGTGGACGGTGGAGTGCGGAGGCAACGTGTTTTTCGGCGAGAAGCCGTCGACGTTCTTCGGCCAGTTTGAAGACAACACGAACGTGTACGGGGCGGTGCGGTATTCGTTCTGAAGGCGGCACGTTTGCGGTCGGGAGCGGCATTGATGCAGAATCGGCGCATGGGCGCGTGACGGGTCCCGCTTTTGAGCAGGGTGCTGTTCATGCGGGTTTGATGGGAACAACAAACAAAGGATAGGTGATCATGAGCGACAAACTGGCCATTGACGGCGGGCAGAAGGCGGTAACGAACAAATTGACGCCCTGGCCGCAGTTCAGCGAGGCCGCCATCCAGGCGGTAGAAGCGGTGTTGCGTTCGGGGAAGGTCAATTACTGGACCGGCAAGAAGGGGCGCGAGTTCGAAGACCGGTTTGCCCAATGGCAAGGCAGCAAGTACGCGATCAGCGTGAATTCGGGGACGTCGGCGCTGCATGTGGGTCTGGCGGCGCTGGGGATCGGGCCTGGCGACGAAGTCATTGTGCCGAGTTATTCGTTTATTGCATCGAGCTTTTCGATCTGCCAGGCGGGGGCGATCCCGCGGTTTGCGGACGTGAACCGGGAAGACCACTGCATCAGCGTCGAGTCGGCCGCGAAACTGGTGAACGAGCGTACCCGCGCCATCATGCCCGTGCATCTGTACGGCAACGTCGCGGACATGGACGAAATCAACGCCTTCGCGAAGAAGCACAACCTGTTCGTGATCGAAGACAATGCGGAAGCGTTCGGCGGGGAGTACAAGGGCAAGAAAACCGGCACGCTGGGCGACATCGCGGCGTGCAGTTTCTGCCAGAACAAGACGTTCACGACGGGCGGCGAAGGCGGCATGGTCACGACGGACAACGAGGACCTGGCGTGGGAAGCGCGGAGTTTCCGGGATCACGGGTACGACGTGAAGGCGCGCTTGAGCCTGCTCGAACTTGAACAGAAGCTGCCCTACATTCACAACCGGGTGGGCTGGAATTACCGGATGACGGAGATGCAGTCGGCGATTGGCTTGGCCGAGCTGGACCGGATGGACGACTGGAACATGCCGGCGCGCCGGCGCAACGCGCACATCGTGATGGACGCGCTGAACGATCTGCCGCAGGTGCTGTACGCGCCGATCGACACGGACGAACGGCGGAACGGCTGGTTCGTGATGGCGTTTTCGCTCGATATCGAGAACATGAAGTGCGATATCGATCAGTTTGTCGCGGCGGCGGGCGCCGAAGGGGCCCCGTGCTGGAAGGTGTTCTGGCCGCAGTGCCATACCGAGAAGGCGTTCATGAAGCATCGCGGTTTTGGGGATTCGGGATTCCCGTTCACGTCGAAGGAATACGCGAATCCCGCGAGCGTCGACTACACGAACGTCGAGGTGCCGAACGCGGTGTGGCATCAGGGCCATACGTTCACGTGTTTTGCCTTCCCGACCTTTACCGAGGACGACATGCACCAGATCGCGAACGCGCTGGTGAAGGTGATCAAGGCGTATTCGAAGTAGCAGGCGGTGGGTTCGAGGCGATGGGGCCTGTGGGACCGTGTGGACCCATAGGCCCCGCGACGCCCCGGGGGCGGCTGCGGGGCGCAGACGACCTGGAGAGCATTCCCGATGGAGCAGAAGAGGCTGAAGGAGCTGCTGGAAGCCGTGGCGGGCGGTGCGGTGACGCCGGACGACGCGATGGAGCGCCTGAGGAACCTGCCGTTCGAGGACATCGGGTTTGCGAAGGTGGATCACCACCGGCACCTGCGGAAGGGATACCCGGAGACGGTGTTCGCGCAGGGGAAGACGCCGGAGCAGGTGGTGGCGATCGTGACGCGGATGCGGGAGCACGGGAGCAACGTGCTGGCGACCCGGTGCTGCCGGGAGGTGGTCGACGCGGTTGTGGCGGCGCACCCGGACGCGGTGCATCACGAAATCGCCCGCGCGCTGACGATCACGGTGGAGCCGCCGCGGGCGCGGGCGGGCTACGCGGCGGTGGTGTGCGCGGGGACGTCGGACATGCCGGTCGCGGAAGAGGCGGCGGTGACGTGCGAGGCGCTGGGCACGCGCGTGAACCGGGTCTACGACGTGGGCGTTGCGGGCCTCCACCGGCTGCTGGAACAGCGCCCGATCCTGGACGGGGCCGACGCGCTGGTGGTGTGCGCGGGGATGGAAGGGGCGTTGCCGAGTGTGGTGGCGGGGCTGGTGGAACAGCCGGTGGTCGCGGTGCCCACGAGCGTGGGATACGGCGCGAGCTTTGGCGGGATCGCGGCCCTGCTGGGCATGCTGAATTCGTGCGCGACGGGCATCTCGGTCGTGAACATCGATAACGGGTTTGGGGCGGGCGTGCTGGCGGCGATGATCAACCGCATCGCTCACGGGGAAGCGCAGTAGCGGGCCGCTGCGGCGGACGGCGCTGTACGAGGAACGGGAATGAAAACCCTGTATTTTGACTGCGTCTGCGGCGCGGCGGGCGACATGATCGCGGGCGCCCTGATAGACGCCGGCGCGGACTTCGAGACGCTGCGGACCGCGCTGGGCTCGCTGCAGATCGGCGGGTTCGCGGTGTCGGTGGAGCGCGTAAAGAAGAAGGGCATCGAGGCAACGCAGTTCAGGGTCGACGTGGATGCGTCGGCGCCGCAGCCACACCGGCATCTGCGGCATGTGCTGGAGATCATCGAGGGCGGCGACCTGCCCCCGTGCGTCAAGGACGCGAGCGCGGAGACGTTTCGCCGGATCGCGGCCTGCGAGGCGGAGGTCCACGGCACGACGGTCGAACACGTGCATTTTCATGAAGTGGGGGCCATCGATTCCATTGTGGACGTGATTGCGGCGCATCTGGGCCTGTATCTGCTGGGCATCGAGCGGGTGGAGTCGTCGCGGTTGCCCGTAGGTTTTGGTACGGTGAAGGCGGCGCACGGGGTCATGCCGGTTCCGGCGCCGGCGACGGCGAAGCTCCTGGCGGGCGTGCCGATCTGGGGCGGCGACCTGGAGGGCGAGTGGGTGACGCCGACGGGGGCGGCCCTGATTGCGCAACTGGCGCAGGCTTATGGGCCCATCCCGCCGATGCGCATCGAGCGGGTCGGGTACGGCAGCGGCCTGCGCGAAGCGCCGGACCGCGCGAACGTGCTGCGGGTGCTCGTGGGCCGGCGCGAGGACGCGGGCGCATGCACGGAGACGGTTGCCGTGCTTGAGACCACCATCGACGACATGAATCCGGAACTCTTGCCAGTGCTCATTCAGGAAGCGCTGAAAGCGGGCGCGCACGACGCCTTTTTGACGCCCATTGTGGGGAAGAAAGGGCGGGCGGCGCACATGCTGACCGTTTTGTCGCCTGAGAACCGCGCGGAGGCGCTGGTGCGGACGGTGCTGCGGAATTCCACGACGCTGGGGGTGCGGATCCGGCGCGAATCGCGCGTCTGCCTGCCGCGCGACTGGTGGCCGGTCGCCACGCCCTGGGGTGAAGTGCGGGTGAAATACGGGCTCCTGGATGGGGCGGCCTCGGCGCCGGCCCCGGAATTTGAAGATTGCCGTGCGCTGGCCGAAAAGGCGGGCGTGACGGTGCTTGACGTGTATCAGGCGGCCCTGGCCGCGGCGATTCAGAAGAAGGAGCAGACCGATGCGTGAACGCGCCGCCGTGTATCCCGGCAGTTTTGATCCCCCGACCAACGGCCACCTGGACCTCATTCAGCGGGCGTCGACCCTTTTTGACAAGCTGATTGTGGCGGTTGCGACCAATACGGAGAAGCAGGGACTCTTCTCGGTGGAGGAGCGGCTGGCGATGCTCCGGAGTATTTCGGCGGACCTTCCCAATGTGGAGATCACGTCGTTTGTGGGGTTGACGGCCGAATTCGCGCGGACATGCAACGCCGTGGCGGTCGTGCGCGGTCTGCGTGTGATGTCCGACTTTGAATTCGAGCTGACGATGGCGATCACGAACCAGAAGCTCAATCCCAGCCTGGAAACCGTGTGCCTGATGCCCAACGAACCGCACCTGTTTTTGAGTTCGCGCATCGTGCGCGAGATCGCCCGGTTCGATGGCGATCTGAGCGGCCTGGTGCCGCCGCAGATCGAAGCGGCCATCCGGGAGCGGTGCAGCGAGGAGCGCTGAATCCAATCGATTCGCACTGTCCGCACAATGTTGCAGAATTGACCGCATAGCCGCAGGAATGGGGCTCTAAACGGAATATCATTGCTTTTTGGGGTCCGTTTATGTAGAATTTCTGCAGGATTTACCTCGAAATGGAGCATATTTGATGCTTATCGAATTCTCCGTAGCCAATTATCGCTCTATTGCGGCAACTCAAACGCTTTCACTTGTTGCCAAGAAGGATGATGAACTGAAGGAAAGCGTTTGTGAGTATTCGCTTCCAGGAATTGGAGACGTACTGCTTTCGAAGGTATGTGCCATCTACGGAGCTAACGCATCGGGCAAGTCCAACATTTTCAAGGCCCTGCATTTCATGCGATGGTTTGTCGTTGGGTCGGCGACGGAGATTAAACCGGATGCGATCATAAATGTGGACCCCTTCAGGCTTGCAGAAGCCAAGCCCAAAGAGCCTTCATTTTTTGAAGTCCATTTTCTCGCTGGTGAAGTTCGGTATCTCTACGGCTTTAAGGTCGATGAGAAGCGAGTATATTCTGAATGGCTGTATAGTTTTCCTAAGGGAAGAAGACGGCTCATATTCAGACGTGAATTCAGTCAAGAGAAGGGACGGACCGATTATACCAACGGGGAGCACTACAAAGTCGATCGCCAGTTGACTGATAGAACCCGAGAGAATGCGCTTTTCCTGTCCGTTGCGGCTCAGTTCAATGATAAGCAACTGCTTGATGTCTACAATTGGTTCCGGAGTCAATTACGAACACTGGATTGTTCGTGGTCTGCGTACTTCAGCCCTGAAACTTCCGCCAAGATCGCTCAAGATGACGCCACGCGGCGCCAGCATATAGCAGAGATGCTCAAGATGGCGGATTTGGGGATTGAAGACTTTGAAGTGAAGTTGGTTCAGTTTGAAGAAAAGGACCTGCCAGTTGAGTTGCCCGCGAAGGTCAAGAGGAAGCTCCTTGACGAAGGCCTGCTAGACGTACAATTCCTGCACAAGAGCGGCAAAGGCGAGTTGATCAAGTTCGGTATACTGGACGAATCGGGCGGGACGCAGAAACTCTTTGCGCTGGCAGGGCCGTGGACAGATATGGCACAGGCAGGGCTGTGCATGTTCATAGACGAATTGGGTGCGAATATGCATCCGATGCTTACGCGCGCGTTGATCCAGTTGCTCCACCGTCCTCACGGAAGCAACCCTCGTGCGCAGTTGATATTCACGACTCACGACACGGCTTTGCTGGATCAGTCTATTCTTCGCCGCGATCAGATTTGGTTTACCGAGAAGAATTATGACGGGGCTACCGAGCTTTACGCATTGACTGACTATCGTCCTCGAAAGGGAGAAGCTCTGCAGAAAGGATACCTGGCGGGAAGATATGGCGCTCTTCCGTTCTTTGTCGATGAAAGGGTGCCAGCAAGCGGGCAATGAGAGCAGTAGATTGAGCAGGTCATTAAGACGAAGAGGACCAAGAAGATCGGGTGATTTGGTCCTGGTTGTATGCGAAGGGCACAAGACAGAACCGCAGTACTTTTCTGAGATTCAAAAGAGATGGAAAATACAACGCCTGAGAATTGCCCCCACGACTGACGCATCTTCTCCGAAAGACGTGGTAGAAAGAGCCGTGGAATACCAACGGCGGTTTCAACGCAGGATGGAAGTGGCGTTTGATCAAGTGTGGTGCGTCTTTGACCATGACGCGCATGGAACCTTCGAAGACGCTCTAAACGAAGCAGCAAAAGCGCAGATCCGTGTCGCGTATTCAATTCCCTGTTTCGAATTCTGGTACTTGTTGCATTTTGAATACACGACCCGCCCGTTTCGAAATTGCAGGGAGGTCGAGAGTCAACTGAAGCAGCATATCAAGCGGTACACAAAGGCATCTGTTGATGTGACCGGACTTCTGCCGCATATCGAAGAAGCAATAGACAATGCCCGGCGTGTGCGCACCGAACTCAAGAAGACTGGGGCAGAACGTCCGGTCACCCATGTGGACAGACTGGTTGATGTTCTCATCCACGACCCGATCAGGGGGAGGAAGGGATGGCGATGAACGCGGTGGAACCCGGTCGCATCATCGACTTTCACGCGCACGCGTTTCCGGACGCGGTGGCGGAGAAGGCGATGCCGAAGCTGGAGGGTGAGGCAAACCTGAAGGCGGCGCTGGACGGGAAGGTCGGGTCGCTGCTGGCGTCGATGGACCGGGCGGGGATCGCGCAGTCGGTGGTGGCGTCGATCGCAACCAAGCCGGGGCAGTTTGACGCCATTCTGAGGTGGTCGCGGGAGATCGCGTCGGACCGGCTCGTGCCGTTTCCGTCGGTGCATCCGGAGGACACCGACGTGGCGGGCCGGGTGCGTGCGATCGCGGATGCGGGGTTCCGGGGCGTGAAAATGCATCCGTATTATCAGGACTTTAAAGTGGATGAGGCACGGTTGTGGCCGTTTTACCGGGCGGTGCGCGGTGAGGGGCTGGTGCTGTTGCTGCACACGGGGTTCGACATCGCGTATCCGCACGACCGGGTCGCGGATCCGGTGCGCGTAGCGCGGGTGGTCGAGGCGTTTCCGGACCTGAAGCTGGTGACATCGCACCTGGCGGCGTGGCTGGATTGGGACGAGGCGGAGAAGCACCTGTGGGGCAAGCCGGTGTACATGGATTTTTCGTACAGCCTGCATATGATCGACCCGGGGCGCGCGCGCGCGGCGCTGCTGGCGCACCCGGCGGAGTACGTGGTGTTCGGGACGGATTCGCCGTGGGAAGACCAGGCGCACGCGGTGGCGGCCGCGCGGGGGCTTGACCTGGGGTCCGGGCGCGAACGGCTGATGTTTTACGACAACGCGGCGCGGTTGCTGGGGCTGACCTGAGGCTATTGCTGGCCGTAGGGGTCGGCGTAGGGGGACGCGCCGGTCTGTTCGGCCGGGGCGCCGCCGTATCCCTGCTGGGCCGTTCCTTCGAGGTCGCCGATGCCTACCAGGATGGGCTGGTTGCCGGGGTGGCGGGATTCATTGGCGCTGGTGACGCGGATGGCGGCCATGTCGGCAAACGGACATTTGGTTTCGCAGATGCCGCATCCGATGCATTTGTTGGGATCGACGTGGGGCTGTTTGACGATGATCTTCCTGCCGTCGCGGGTGGTGATCTCGGTGTCGACGGCGTAGATGGCCTTTCCGGGGGCGGGGCAATGCTCCTCGCACACGATGCAGTTGCGTTCGTAGGCGTAGGGGATGCAACGCGTCGTATCGATGGTGGCGAGTCCGATCCGGACCCGTTTTTTCTCCTCGAGGGGGAGCGGTTGAATGGCTTCGGTCGGGCAGGTCAGGCCGCAGAGGTTGCATTCGTACTGGCAGAATCCGATTTTCGGTACGAGCATGGGGGTCCACACGCCTTCGAGTCCCGCCTCGAAGGTGGTGGGCTGGAGCCCGTTGGTGGGGCAGACCTTCATGCACAGGCCGCAATGGACGCAGCACTGCAGGAAATGGTGTTCTTCGCGGGCGCCCGGGGGCCGTATGAGGCCGGGATTGTAGGCGCGGGCCTGCGCCTGGGGGGTGAGGCGGAACGCAAACAGGCCGGCCAGTCCGCCGGCGGCCGCGCCGAGGGTGGCGCGGCGTCCGAGGTTGAGCCCGGCGACGGGCCGTTTGCGCAAGGGGGGCTCGACGGTGAACCGGAGCGCCTGGAAATTGCATGTGCTGACGCAGTTCCAGCAGGCAAAGCATTCGGCGGCCATCCACGGGTTGCCGTGGCCGGGGGCGGCCAGCCCCTGGCAGCCAATCGTGCAGCGTCCGCACGCGTTGCAGTCGTCGTCGCGGCGGGCGAGGCGGAGAAGGAGGGGGCGCCGGGCGAAGAGGCCGAGCAGCGCGCCGGCCGGACAAAGGTAGCGGCACCAGAACCGGGGCTGCACCAGGTTGAGCAGGACGATGCCCGCGAACAGGGCGAGCAGGAGGCCGCCGCCGAGGAACGCCTGCCGGGGGGCCAGAAAGATGTGGTCGCGGAAGAACCGGTAGACGGGTTCGGTGACCTGGGTCGCGTGGACAGGGCCGATGTGGGGATCGGCCTGGTACACGTACGTTGACCCGTCTTCTACGGCGTACTGGAGGGCGGGCCAGACGGCGGTGGTGAGGCTCCGGTAGAGGAGCGCGATGGGGTCGAACACGCCAATCCAGTTGATGCCGAACGCGGCCATCACCAGCAGGACGATGAGGAGATAGTACTTGGTGCGCTGCCAGGGCGACCATTGCGCCGGGGCGTCGGGGAGACCGCGTACGCGGTTGCGGAGCCAGCCCACGAAGTGGTTGATCGTGCCGAGGGGACAGATCCAGCCGCAGAAGATCCGGCCGAACAACAGGGTGGCCGCGAGGGTGACGAGCGCGAGGAGCGCCGCAGCGGGGACGGCATACGAGGCCAGAAACGTGCCCGCGAGGATCAGCGGGTCGAGGTGGAAGAAGACATGCGCGGAGGCGTCCGGTTCCACGTGTTCGCGGAACCGGGTGTTGACAAACAACAGGATGAAGAGCGCCAGACACGCGATTTGCACGCAACGACGAATCCAGGGCCCCCACGATCTGGGCCGGCCTGGACTCACGTTACGGCAAGCTCCCGAGGATTGAGCGCTTTGTAGTCCGGATTGCCGAGCCCCGCGGCCGCGGCCTTGGCGACGATGTCCCGGGCCTCGGGCCGGTTGCCGAGCAGTTCGACGCCGAAGGATTCGAGGGCGAGGATGTCGGCGCTGACGGCGACGGTATCTTTACGGGCCACATCCTGGAGCTGGGAGCTCTGGGGGCCGTTGCCCGTGAGGATGCGCACGGCGTCGAGGACGCAGAGCTGGGGTTTCATGAACCGGGTGATGTCGGTGAGGCAGGCGGGCAGCGCCTGGTGCCAGGCGTTGCGGCGTCCGCCGACCACGCCCATGTAGTTTTTCATGCAGAGGGTGGCCTGCGTGATCCCGTGGTGTTTGGCGATGGGGCAGTTGATGACCAGATCGGTCTCGACGATTTCGGGATAGACCTCCCATTCGGCGAGGTATTCGCCATTCAGGGCCATTTTCCGGAAGCGGTTTTCGTCGAGGTAGATGACCTCGGCCCCGGCGTTTTTGGCTGCGGCTTCGATGCCGCTGGTGGCATAGGCCTTCTGCGCGGCGTCGCAGGGGTTGTCGCCGACTTTGACGGTCTTGGCGCCGGCGTTCAGGCAGAGCTTAACCAGCGTGGCCACGACGTCGGGATTGGTGTTGCCGGCGAGTTCCGGCGGGCGGTCCCACGCCATATTGGGTTTGATCCAGACCACGTCGCCCTTCTTGACGAAGCGGCCCATGCCGCCGACGGCGTCCAGGGCCTGTTCGGTGAGTTTGACGGCCATGGAGGCGAGGGTGGTGGAGTCGGCATCGGCGATGGGGTCGCCGGCCCATTTCGCGATGGCCATGGCCGGCGGGGTTTCGGCCGCAAACGGGGAGGACCCGCCCATCTGGGTCAGCGCCAGGGCGCCGCCGATTCTTGCGGAATGGGTAAGGAAGTCTCTGCGCGAATAGTGAGTCATCGATCATGCCTCCAGGAACGGCCGGCGCGGGGCCGGTCTTCCGCGAAACGTTCCTCTTGCCGGGACCATCGGCGAGGGCGGCCTGCCCTCAGCCGGGGGGAGTATAGCACAGGCGAACGTAGTTCGGCACCGGCCCATGACGGGGCGGATGGAACCCGGGATGGCCGGGACAAGGAACATTGAGGGCAGCACGCCGGGTAGGGTATGCTTCGCGGTTTGAGGGGCAAATGCTGCTGTGGTAGGAGCTACATCGGGATCCGCAGCCCGGGACACGGACGATCTTCGCGCTATGCTTGGGGCATGGGGCCTGTCCGTACACTCCCTGAAGGGGCGGGATCCGTCATAGCTCGCAGGAAAGGACAACAATGCAACGAGCACGAATCACAGGTACGGGCGGATTTCTGCCGGAAACCGTCTGGACCAACGCGAAACTTGAGTCGATGATGGACACGTCGGATGAGTGGATTCGGAAACGCACGGGGATTGGGCAGCGGCACCTGGCGGGCGCGGGCGAAGCGTCATCCGACATGGGCACGCCCGCGGTGCGGGACGCGCTGGCCAATGCGGGGGTAGCGCCGGAGGAGGTGGAACTGGTCCTCTGTTGCACGACCACGCCGGATTACCTGTTCCCGGCGACGGCGTGCCTGATTCAGGACCGTCTTGGCGCGCGGAACGCGGGCGCGTTCGATGTGAACGCGGCGTGTTCCGGGTTTGTGTGCGGTCTGGCCACCGCGAATGCGTACATTCGTTCGGGCGTCTACCGCACGGTTGTGGTGGTGGGCGCGGAGTCGCAGACGAACCGGCTGAACTGGACAAACCGGGATACGGCGGTGTTGTTCGGGGATGGCGCCGGGGCGGTGGTCCTGCAGGCCGAAGACGGCGACCGGGGGATCCTGTCGACGTTTCTGGGCTCGGATGGAGCCGGGGGCGACTTGCTGATCATCCCGGCGGGCGGCTCGAAGGCGCCCGTGACCAAAGAGAACGCGGGCGGGCCCGAGTGCGACATCCAGATGAAGGGCGCGGAGCTGTTCAAGCGGGCAACGGCGCTTTTCGAGGAGGCGTCGACGAAGGCCCTGGAGCTGGCGGGGTTGCGCCTGGAGGATGTGGACGTGTTTGTGCCGCACCAGGCGAATGCGCGGATCATCGGCGCGGCGGCGAAACGGCTCGGGCTGCCCGATGAGAAGGTCGTCCTGAATATTGAGCGGGTGGCCAACACGACGTCGGCGTCGATCCCGCTCGCATTGCATGACGCGGTTGCCGACGGGCGCGTCAAAGAGGGAGACACGGTGCTCCTGGCGTCGTTTGGCGCGGGGCTGACGTGGGGCGCGGCGGTCATCCGGTGGTGATCTCTCGGCCTGCTGGTTTAGCAGGAGATCGGCCACAGAGGGCACCGAGTTCAAAAAACCCCGGACAAGAATAAGGACCTGTTCCAAGCGCCGCCCCCGGCGCGATAACGTGTCCCCGTTCGAACCGGAGGGCAGCCACGGGGGACACAAGACGCGGCGGGAATCCACCCCCGGCCACGCGCAGACGATGCGGGAGAAAATGACCGGCGCGGGCGCCGGTCCCACACCGGATCGGGATGCAACCCCATGCCGAGCTGGCGCCCGGCGATCCCAGGGCGGGACAGTGCCCCCCCGGTGGCGTTCCGGTGTAGCGCAGGCGTCTCGCCTGTATCCGGATCGCCCCCAGAAGATAGGAATGCAGGCGAGACGCCTGCGCCACAAGAAAGAGCATGCCGGGCGACGCCCGGCAGCACGACAATCTCTGTGGTTTTGTGTCTTAATGTGAAATGCGCTGAGGTGAATAACAACCTCACACCAAGCCACCAGGGAGGACCCTTCTGGACGGGCCGCGGTTTGCTGCGCCGCGCGTCCCGGGTGATCGGGTGAATCCCCGGTTTTTTTGCTTGAACTGCCTGGGCGAACCCGGGCGGTTTACTGGGGGTCGAGGATGCGGACGCGGCGGCCCTCGACGCGCAGGCGCCCTTCCGCGAAGAGGCGGATGGCTTTGGGGTAGAGTTCCCGTTCCTTGGCCTGCACGCGTTCGGCCAGGGTGTCCGGGGTATCGTCGTCGAACACGGGAACGGTGTCCTGGAGGATGATGGGTCCGGCGTCGTAGATGTTATTGGCGAAATGGACGGTTGCGCCGGAGAGTTTGACGCCGTATTCGAGCACGGCCTCGTGGACGTGATGGCCGTACATGCCTTTTCCACAGAATGCGGGGATGAGGGCGGGATGGACGTTCACGACCCGGTTCTCGTAGTCGTCGGGAATGTGGAGGAGGCTCATGAATCCCGCGAGCACGACGAGTTCCGCGCCGTGGCTGCGGACGGTGTCCCAGATGGCGGCGTTGAAGGCCTCGAGGGCGCCGTAGTCTTTGCGGACGATGGGAATGGCGGGGATGTGGTGTTTGCGGGCGCGTTCGAGGCCGTACGCGTCGGCGCGGGAACTGATGACGCAGACGAATTGCGCGTCGAGTTCGCCTGCGCCGGCGCGATCTATGAGATTCTGCAGCGTGGTGCCGCTTCCCGAAAGCAGAACGGCGATCTTGAGTGGCATGGTGAGTCTTCCCCTCCGGACAATCGCGATGCGCCCGGCCGCCGGGCCCGGGGGTGCGCGCGATCAGCCTTCCGGCCATTGGCCGACATAGACCTCCGTGGCCGGTCCCTCCTGATACACAAACCCGTCGTCCGCCCATTCCACGGTGAGCTGACCGTAGACGAGGTGGACGTTGACGCGCCGGGCGGTGCGGCCGGTAATCATGGCGGCGAGCGCGGAGGCGCATGAGCCGCTGCCGCTGGCCATGGTAATGCCGCTGCCGCGTTCCCAGATGCGCATGACGATGTTGTCCGCGTCCTGTACGGTCACGAATTCGACGTTGGTGCGCTGCGGAAACGACGGATGGTTCTCGATCTGCGGGCCGATGTCCGCCAGAGGGACGGCGGTGGCGTCGTCGACGAAAACGACGGTGTGCGGGTTGCCGATGTTGACGCAGGTGACGGCGAACGTCTGGCCGGGGATGGCGAGTTTTTCTTCGGTGACGCGGCCGGCCGGGCCGACCATGGGGATCTCGCTCCGGTCGAAGCGCGGCGCGCCCATGTTAGAGCGGACGGACTGGACGATGCCGTCGTCGAGTGTCAGGGAGACGTGGTTGGGTCCGGCGCCGGTCAGGATCACGAACTGGGTCTTGCTGGTCATGCCGCGTTCGAAGACGTATTTGGCGAAGCAGCGGATGCCGTTGCCGCACGTTTCGGCCTCGCTGCCGTCGGCGTTGAAGATGCGCATGGTGAAATCGGCGCCGCTTTCGCCGGGCAGCACGAGGATGATGCCGTCGGCGCCCGCGCCGAGGTGGCGGTGGCTCATGGCGCGGGAGAGCTCGCCGGGGTTGTCGACGGGGCAGTGCTGGGCGTCGATGAACAGGTAATCGTTGCCCAGGCCGTGCATTTTGGTGAATTCGATGGTCATGGCGTTTCCTCTATGCGTGCGCGGGCCGAGGCGCAACCCCGGGTCCGGAGGGCCGTTGCGCAGACGGGGGCGTCATCCCGCCTGCGTTCTGGCGCCGCGGATCAGGCGATCCAGGAGTTCGGGAAAGGCGATGCCTGCCGCCGCGGCTGCCTGGGGAAACAGCGACGTCTCTGTCATCCCGGGAATGGTGTTGACCTCGATCCATACGGGCTGATCATGTGCGAGGATCATATCACTCCGGCTGAGACCCCGGCAACCTATCGCGGTATGTACACGGACGGCGATGTCTTGGACGGCCGCGGCCAGTTCGGGAGCGATCCGTGCCGGCGTAATCTCCTCGGTGGCGCCGGGGGTGTACTTGGCGCTGTAATCGAAGAACGCGGCGCTGACGGGGCGGATCTCGGTGACGGGAAGGGCCTGCGGCGGTGCGCCCGGCGTGGCGTCGAGCACGCTGCAGGTGACTTCCAGGCCGTTGAGGTATTGCTCGATCAGCACCGTGTCGTCATACGCGAGGACGTTCAGGAGCGCGCCGCGGAATTCGGACAGTTCGCGCGGGATGGCCATGCCGATGCTCGACCCCTGGCACGGGCTCTTGAGCACGCAGGGAAAGCCCAGCTCGGCATGGACGCGTTTGAGGACGGTGTCGGGGTCGGCGTCCCATTGCGCACGGGTGACGACAAGATCGCGGGCGAGTGGGATGCCGGCGCTTCGGACGACGGCTTTGGAGCGGACCTTGTCGATGGCGAGCGCGCTGGCGGCGCATCCGGAGCCGGTGTACGGCATGCCGATGATGTCGAAGAGGCCCTGGATGCGGCCGTCTTCGCCGTGGGGGCCGTGCAGGGCGATGAACACGCAGTCGATGCCGAGCTCCTGCAGGCGGGCGAGGGCCTCGACGATGCCGCAGGGGCGGTCGTCGAGGATCTTCCAGGCGCCGTTCCGGGCAATGACCACGGGGACGGGGTCGTAGGTTTCGCGGTCGAGGTTGCCCGCGACCATCGCGCCAGAGCGGAGCGAGACGTCGTGTTCGGAACTCAGGCCGCCCATCAGGACGGCGACTTTCATCCTGCCCATGATTCACCTTTTTTTCTGTGCGGAGTGCCGGGCCACCCGCGTACCTGCGTTTCTCCGGGCTCGCACGCGAATACTATACGCGCCGGGCGGGGTCGAGTTTCCCCGGTCTCAGATCAGGCTGGTCGAGAAGTACCGTTCGGCGCGGTCCGGGAGCACCGTGGCGATGACGGCGTCGGGGCCGAGGCGTTCGGCAACCTGGATGGCGGCCCAGACGTTCGCGCCCGCGGACACGCCGACCAGGAGGCCGGCCTCGCGTGCGAGCGCGCGTGCCGTCGCAATCGCATCGTCGTCGCTGACCTCGACCACGGTATTCACGAGGGCGACGTCGAGGATTTTGGGGACGAATCCGTCTCCGATCCCCTGGATTTTGTGCAGTCCCGGTTCGTGACCGAGGAGAGCGGAGACGTTTTTGGGCTCGACGGCGACGATCTCGGTTTTGGGGTCGCGTTCTTTGAGGAAGGCCCCGACGCCCTGGAGCGTGCCGCCGGACCCGAGACCCGAGACGAAGGCGTCGACGTGATGGTCGAGCTGGTTCCAGGTTTCGGGGCCGGTGGTGATGAAGTGGATCTTGGCGTTGTCGGGGTTTTCGAACTGTTGCGGCACGTAAATGGTGGGGTCGGCGGCGCGGCGCCGGGCGACTTCGCGGACGGCCCCTTCGATGCTCTCGTCGGCCGGGGTCAGGATGAGCGCGCCGCCGAGGGCGCTGATGATCTTCTTGCGCTCCTCGCTCATGTTTTCCGGCATGGCGATGGTGACGGGAAAGCCCATGCGGCGTCCGATGAGGGTGATGCCGATGCCGGTGTTGCCGGAAGTGGGCTCCATGATGGACATGCCGGGCCGGAGTTCGCCGCGGCGGACCGCCTCTTCGAGCATGAACCGCGCGACGCGGTCTTTAATGCTGCCGCCGGGGTTGAGGTACTCCGCCTTGGCGAAGATGGAGGCCCCGGTCATTTCTTTGAGGCATACGATGGGGGTGTTGCCAATCTGGTCGAGGACGTTTTTCGAATACATGCGGGACTCCTGCACGAACGAATGGGTAGAAAGCGCACAGCTTAGAAGCGGACAGGGAGGATTGTCAAATGGAGGGGCCGGGGTTCCCGCTGCTCGAAGCAACGGAGGCGGGGATGAACGCCCGGGCGGATGGTCACCGGGGCGGATGCTGAAGCTGTTCGCGGCGCAGCCAGCAGGTGGCGCAGGACGTGTCGCAGAGGTAGCCGGTGGGCTGGGTCTGGAGGAGAGCGATGGCGGCGTTCAGGAGGGGTTTCATGTCGCACAACATGGCGCGGGCTTTTCCGATGCGCCCATCGCGGATCAGCCCGTCCTGGCGGAGAGGCGCTTCGAATTTGGGGAACCCCCGGCTGCAGCCGGGGATGATTTCGACGGGCACTTCCTCGACGGCGCCGCCGGGCAGCGCGCGGACGGCCACGGGGTCGAAACCGGCGCAGGGCAGGTGGAGGTAGGGCACGCGGGCGTAATACTCGGCAAGGTGCAGGAGGGTGCACGATTCGAAGCCGCACCCGATCAGCAGCACCTTTGCGCCCACTTCCTGGAGGCGATCCAGCGGCGAATTCCGGCCCACGGGCAGGGCGGCGTCGTGTCCGGCCAGGATCGCGGCGGCGCCTTCGCCGATGCCCGCGGCGGAATGGGTGGGGCTTGCGCTGCGGATGACGCCGGGCTGCTTGCGCGCGAGCTCGGGCCAGATGCCGATCGACGGGTCGCACCGCAGATCGGCGTGAAACGGAGGACACTCCGCGGCGCCGCGGCACGAGTAGGTGTGTGTGGGGAAGAACAGCGCGCCGTGCGGGCCAAGCACGTGAAGGTACGCGGCGAACAGGTTGGGGACATCGCTGCGCGGGATGCGGGTCTTCCGCAGTCCGGTATGCACGAAGAGGCGGTCGCCGGGAACGACTCCGATGTCGCGGAGCTGCCCGGCCAGGCGGTCCGGCGTCCAGTTTCGGAAATCAAACCACATGGCGTTAGACCTGTTGCGGCCCGGCGGCCACCCGGAACAGCCGCGCGGCGTTCGAGGTTGTCCGCGCCGCGAACTCCGCCAGTGTAACGCCTTTCAGGTCCGCCACACACCTTGCGGTGTGGTGGACGTAGCGGGGTTCGCAGCGTTTTCCCCGGACAGGCTGGGGGGCGAGGTAAGGACAGTCGGTCTCGACGAGGAGGTGGTCGATGGGCACGACGGCGGCGGCTTCGCGGAGGGGTTCCGCTTTTGGAAACGTGACGTTGCCGGCAAACGAGATATGGAAGCCCTGTTCGACGCACTTCCCGGCAAACGCCGCGCTGCTGCCGAAGCAGTGCATGATGACGCCGGGCAGGCGGTCGCGGGCGTTGGCGAGGATGGCGGCGGTATCGTCGTCGGCCTCGCGGTTGTGGATGATGACGGGCAGGCGGAGGGTCGCGGCGAGTTCGAGCTGGGCCTCGAACGCGCGCCGCTGTTCGGCGGGGGAGGTTTCGGCGTACCGGTAGTAGTCGAGCCCGATCTCGCCGATGGCAACGACACGCTCGCTGGCGGCCAGGCCGGAGAGCAGTTCGAGGGCGGACGCATCCAGCCGGTCGGCATGGTAGGGATGGAAGCCGATGGCGGCGTAGACGCGATCGCGGGTCATGGCCACGGCGCGGCGGCTGGTGTCGAGGTTATCGCCGATCACAACGAGCCATTCGAGTGCGTCCAGGCTGCGCTCGAGCACCGCGGGGCGGTCGTCGTCAAAGCGGTGGTCCTGGAGGTGGCAGTGTGTGTCGGCGAGGGGCATCAGCCCGCCGCCCCGCCGGCATTCCCGGGGGCGCCGCCAGGGTGTCTGGATTTCTTGCGGCGCCGGCGCCGCGGGCGGCGTTTGGCCGTGGAGGATTCTCCGGTCTGGGAGGGGTCCTGCGGGGCGCGGCCGGGCGCCTGTTCGGGCGCGGGTTCGCCGGCGGGGTGCTCGCCGGGCTCCTCCTCGAATGCATCCACGATGGCGTCGTCGGCGGGTTCGGCGGCGATGATCTCTTCGTCGGGCTCCTCCCCGGCGAGTTCGTCGTCGAGGTCCGCTTCTTCTTCGTCCTCGACAGGGACCGCGACGCGCGGGGCGGCCCGGAGTCTTCTCGGGTCGACGTACATCTCGTTTTCGTACGCGAGGCAGCAGAGGAGCCGGCCGCACTGGCCGCTGATTTTGGAGGGATTGAGCGACAGATTCTGCCGTTTGGCCATCTTCATGGAGATGGGTTTGAACTCGGTGAGCCAGGACGCGCAACAGAGCTCGCGGCCGCAGATGCCCAGGCCGCCGACGATCTTGGCTTCGTCGCGCACCTGGATATGGCGCAGTTCGATGCGGGTTTTCAGCTCCTGGGCCAGATCGCGGACGAGTTTGCGGAAATCGACGCGTTCGGCGGCGGTGAAGTAAAAGACGACCTTGTGCTTGTCGAACGTGTATTCGACGTCGACCAGTTTCATGGGGAGCTTGTGCAGGCTGATTTTTTGCGCGCAGATTTCCTTTGCGCGGTCCTCGTCGCGCTGAAGCTGGTTGAACGTGGTTTCGTCGGCGAGGGTGGCCCGGCGCACAACGTTCATCTTGATGAGTTCTTTCATGCCTTCGGGGCAGTCTTCGGGGGGGACAATGCATAGTCCGTATTCGAGGCCCCGGTCGCTGCGCACGATGCATTTGTCGTGGCGTTTGAGGGGGATGTCTTCGCTCAGGAACGTGAAAACCCGGGTGGGTTTGCGAAGGCGGATTTTAACGGTCTGCATCTATATACCACTCCTCCCTGGAGGCTACCTGGCCGCCAACGCGAAAAACAGGTCGCGAAACACGCGCTCCTCGTTCACGAACCGATCGAGGTAATACCGCGCCTTTTCCACCGCCGCGATCTTCTTGTCGGGGGCGGTCGAGACCCGCTCGCGGAACCGGTCCAGGCAGTCCCGGTTCAGGATCTTGCTTTCGTTTGCCGTGGCCGCGAAGACCATCTCGTCGCGGTACCACGTTTCCCACAGGAACAGATAGTCAAGTATAGCACGGCGAATTGCCGCGGCGGTATGGGCGAGCCGGAGCTCCCTGAGCGCCTGCTTGTCCAGGACGTCCGCGGCGTCGTCGTGATCGATTTTCAGTTCGGCGTCGATGGCGGCTTCGATCTGCTTGCGTTGCGCTTCGAGGTTCTTGGCAAACTCTTCCGCCAACTCGACGGGGTCGCCGCCGTCGCGCAGTTGCGCGACGATGTGGAGGGCGATGTTGCGCTTGTCGGAATCGACGAGGTCCAGCGCGCGGTCCATGCGTCCCTGAGAAAGCGCGGCGATGGCCTCGGCCTGGTCGGGGGGGAGGTCCCGCTCGCGCCGCAGCAGCTCGAGGACGGTCTCGGGACGGAGGCTTCGAAAGCGCACCAACTGGCACCGCGACCGGATGGTAGGCAGCAACTCGCGGGGAAACTCGCTAATCAGGATGAACAAGGTGCGGCCCGGCGGTTCCTCGAGCATTTTGAGGAAGTGGTTCTGCGCGGGGGGATTCATACGTTCGGCGTCGTGGAAAATCACGGTGCGCCATTGCGATTCGAACGGGCGCAGGGAGCAGATCTCGTTGACGTCGGTGATGTCGTCCACGGAAATGGTCCGCGATTTGGCTTTGGGCGTGATGGTATTGACGTCGGGGTGGTTTCGGTGGATGACCTTGCGGCAGGGCAGGCAGTCGTCGCAGGCGTCGTCCGGGCGCTCTTTGCAGTTGAGGGCCTTGGCCAGTTCGAGCGCGGCGAGCGCTTTGCCCACGCCGCCGGGTCCCCAGAAGAGCAGGGCGTTCGGGATCCGGCCCTGGCTGAGGATCCGGCGCATGAGGCGCACAGCCACTTCCTGATCTCTGACGTCCGAGAAACTCACGGCTGCTTCAGTACCTTTCGGACCAGCCCGTAGATGGCCGCGGCGACCGCTTCGGGGGTTTGGGCGGCGTCGACGACCTTCACGCGTTCCGGTTCGGATTCGGCGATGCGCAGAAACTCACGGCGCACGCGCTGATGAAACTCGAGGGGTTCGCGCTCAATGCGGTCGCGCGTGCGGGCCGCGGCGGCCCGTTTGAGGCCCTCTTCGGGGGGGAGATCGAGCACGATGGTCAGGTCGGGCCAGACCGCGCCGGTGGCCAGACGGTGGAGGTTGCGTACCGCGTCGCCGGGCAGGACGCGTCCCGCGCCCTGGTAAGCGGTGGTGCTGTCGGCAAAGCGGTCGCAGATGACGATTGCACCCTCGTTGAGCGCGGGCCGGATGCGTTCGGCAACGTGCTGCGCGCGGGCGGCCTCATAGAGCAGGAGCTCGGCCACGGGCGACAGGGCGGTGTTCGCGGGATCGAGGAGGATGTCGCGAATGGCCTCGGCGATGGGGGTGCCGCCGGGTTCCCGGGTGAGCAGGACGCGGCGGCCTTCCGTCTCGAGGCGGTCGCGGAGCAGGGTCATCTGCGTGGTTTTCCCGCAGCCCTCGACGCCTTCCAGCGTTATGAACGCACCCTTCATGGCTCTCCCAGTGCTTTTGCGCGCGCCTCCCGGGCCTGTTCAAAAAACGCCTCGAGGGCGTCGGCACGGCCCTCGTCCACCATGCGCCGGACCTCGGCCAGATCGTGTGCCAGGGCGTCGAGGCCTTCCGCGATGGCGGCCTGGTTGGTGAGGCAGATGTCGCGCCAGAGTTCGGGGCGTCCGTCGGCGACGCGCGTGACATCGCGGAATCCGGCGCCGACGACGGGCCGGACATCGCCTGCGGCGGCGGCCAGGCGCGCAATACATCCCGCGACGATGTGGGGGATGTGGCTGGTGCGCGCGACGAGCGCGTCGTGGAGGACGGGCTCGAGCGGGACGACCCGCGCGCCGACGGCTTCCCAGAGGGCCGTGACCCGGGCGCGCGCGTCCGCGGCGCGGGGATGAGCGTCGACAATGGTAACGCAGCCCTCGTAGAGGGACGGGGTCGCGAACTCGGGGCCGAATTTTTCGGAACCGGCCATGGGGTGGCTTCCGACGAAACGCAGCGGGGCGGGCCAGGTGCGCGCGGCGTGCGCGCAGATGACGGCCTTGGTGCTGGCGACGTCGGTGACGAGCGTGGCGGGAGAGCATGCGGGCCGGATCGCGTCCAGGATGGCCGGCACGCCCGCGGCGGGTGTGCACACGACGACGAGATCCGCGCCCCGGCACGCTTCGGCGGGGTCGAGGAAGGCGGCGTCGATGATGCCGAGCGCGGCCGCCTGGTCCAGGGTTCGGGGGGTGCGTCCAACGCCGCGCACGGTATCCGTCAGGTTTCGGGCCTTCATGGCCAGGGCGAGTGAACCGCCCAGCAGCCCTACGCCGATGATGGTTACGGCGCCGTAGCGTTGTGTCACGCCCCTCCCTCCGCGACAGCGATGGCTTCGGCGATGTCGATGGCGCCGAGATACAGGGCGCGCCCGATGATGACCTCATCCACGCCGTCTGGTTCGATTTCCTTTAAGCGTTGGACATCCTGGATGGACGACACGCCGCCGGACGCGGTCACGGGGATGCCGATGGCGCGCGCGATCGCCCGGGTCGCGGCGATGTTGGGGCCTTGCATCATGCCGTCGCTGTTGATGTCGGTGTAGATGATGCGGGCAACGCCGGCCTGTTCCATCTCGCGGGCGAATTCCAGGGCGCTGGTGGCGGTGGTATCGCGCCAGGCGCTGAGCGACACGCGGCCGTCGCGGGCATCGACGCCGACGGCGACCTTTCCGGGATGGGCCGCAATGGCCTGCCGGAGAAAGTCGCGGTCGCGGTACGCGGCGGTGCCCAGGATGACGCGCTCGGCGCCGGCGCCGACGGCGGCATCCACGTCGGCCAGGCTGCGAATGCCCCCGCCAATTTCGAAGGGGACCCCGGCCTCGTTCAGGGCGCGCAGGGCGCCGAGGGCGCAAAGGCACCCTTCGCGCGCGCCATCGAGATCCACGATGTGGACGAGGCCGCGGACCGCTTCATGCCATTGGCGGGCCTGGGCGACCGGGTCGTCGGCGAAGATGGTTTCCTGCCCGTAATCGCCCTGCACGAGATTGACGCAGCGCCCACCGCGGATATCGACGGCCGGTACAATTCGCATGGCAGCCCCGCCTAGTCGAGTTCGGCTTTGGCTAATTCCACCAGTTTCGTGAAACCGGCTTCATCGGACACGGCCATTTCGGCGAGCATCTTGCGGTTGACGTCGATGTTGGCCTTGCGCAGGCCGAGGATGAACCGGCTGTAGGGCATGCCGTTGGCCCGTGTGGCGGCATTGATGCGGGCGATCCAGAGTTTGCGGAAATCGCGTTTGCGCACTTTGCGGTCACGATAGGCGTACACGCCGGCATGCTCGACGGCCTGGCGGGCGGTCTTGATCAGGCGGTGGCGGCTGCCCCGGTATCCGGACGCGAGCTTGATAAACTTCTTGCGGCGCTGGCGCGACGCAGGCGAATTCGTTGAACGTGGCATGACTCAAATCCTCACGAGGTTGACCGTCCTGCGGACGGCGGTCGGCTTTTTCTCCGGACTAGTTACCCATAGGGGAGCATCCGCTTGACGCGATCCATGTCTTCGGGCTCCAGGATGTCGGCCTTCCGAAGATTGCGGCGGCGCTTGGCGGATTTGTGGGTCTTCAAGTGGCTCGCGAAGGCTTTGTGCCGCTTGATCTTTCCGGTCTTGGTGACTTTGAACCGCTTGGACGCGGATTTGTTGGTTTTCATTTTCGGCATTCGATTCCTCCTTGCTGTCTGGTTTACGGGCAGCAACGCGAGACCCGCGGCTCGTTTCTGACGGCGCCCCCGTGGGGGCCGGCAAAGACGAGACAGACCCTTCTGCCACGTGGCGCGGTGCGGGCCCGGCCCGCCCCGCCGTACGGTCTCATCGCGCACCCGCTAAACCGGCAGGTTGTTGCGTTCTACACGTGCGCGGCCAACGGCCGCGGTTATGCCTCCGGTTCAGGTTCGGTACCGGCCTGTTCGGCCGCGTGCTCCGGGACTTCCTCCACGGATGTCTGGCGCGGCTCCTGGCGCGGCTTTTTCTGTGCGTTCTTCCCCGGCGTCAGCATCAGGATCATATTGCGCCCCTCGAGGCGGGCGCGGCTGGCGTCGGGCGGATCGTCCAGCAAATCGGTCGAGGCTTCCACGACGCGGGCGAGGATCTCGCGTCCGAACTCGGGATGCGTCATCTCGCGGCCGCGGAACATGATCGTGACCTTCACCTTGTTTCCATCCTGGAGAAACTCCCGGACATGGCTGGTCTTGTAGTCGAAGTCGTGTTTGTCGATCTTCGGACGGTACTTGACCTCTTTGACGGTTACGACATGTTGATGCTTCTTGGATTCCTTGGCGCGCTTGCTTTGCTGGTACTTGTACTTGCCGAAGTCGAGAATACGGCACACGGGCGGCCGGGCGTTCGGAGCGACCTCGACGAGGTCCAGTCCTCGCTCTTCCGCTTCGCGCAGCGCGTCTTCCGGGCTCATGATGCCCAGTTGCTCGCCCTCGTCGTCGATCACGCGCACTTGCCGGGCGCGAATACGCTCGTTAATGCGTATCCGGCCGGTTCCATCTGTCCTGGCGATAGTTCATCCTCCCTGGGGAAATCCCCATCCTGTTCCCGGGGACAGGCGCCCCATCCGCTGCGCCGCGCTCACAAAAAAAGCGCGGCAGAGAGCGCCAGCCCTCTGCCGCGACATGATACACATCACGCAGGAACCCGAGGTTCATAAACCGTGCTGGCTGGCATCAAGCCGCCGCAGGGTGAGAAGCCGGCGCTTCTTCTTTCGTTAAATTGTGAGCAGAGCCTACCAGAATTGGCCCGGGCCTGTCAATTTCGTGTTTCAGACGGCGCGCGCCCGGGCCGGGGCGTTTGATCTGCCGACAGGGTTGACGTATACTTGTATAGGATTCTGACCTCCCGCCCGCTCAGGCGCCGGGCGTTTTCCGGAGGCCCACGCCCTCACGGTCGTGCCCGGTCCATCCCGAGGCGCACGACTCCCGGAAGGCCGTCCGCGGGCGCACCGTTGCGCGCCGGCGGCGCGGCGCCAGTCTCTTATCAGCGGTTCTCCCGTGACCGGGTCTCCCAGGGTGAGGCGGCTTGCGGCGTCGGGGTAAAATGTGTACAAAAGTGATTCGCGACGAGGAACAGGAAATCGATTATGAAACGTGATGACATGATGCCGGACCAGCCCGTGCGCCCGCAGAAGGCTTACAAGAATCTCGGGTTTCTGAACAGTCCGGATGCGCGCACGATTCGGGTGTTGTGCGAGTTTATCGAGCCGGAGACGCGTTTTGAGCGGATGAATATCCAGCACACGGTGGTGTTCTTCGGTTCGGCGCGCACCTTGCCGGGGAGCGAGGCGTCGGCGCGGTATGCGAAAGCGAAGGAGGCGCTTGAACAGGCGCGCGGCGACGTCGACACGCTCCAGCGGGAGTATCTTCAGGCGCAGCGGGCGCACACCATGTCGCGGTATTACGAGGACGCGGCGGCGCTGTCGGAGCGCCTGACGCACTGGTCGCTGACGCTGCCGAATCCACGGGACCGGTTTGTGGTGTGCTCGGGAGGCGGCCCGGGGATCATGGAAGCGGCCAACCGGGGCGCGAAACGCGCGGGCGGGGAATCGATCGGGCTGAACATCAGCCTGCCGCACGAGCAGAACCCGAATCCGTACCAGACGCCGGAGCTGGCGTTCGAGTTTCACTACTTTTTCATCCGGAAATTCTGGTTTGTGCATCTTTCGCGGGCGATCGTGGCGTTTCCCGGCGGTTTCGGGACGTTTGACGAGCTGTTTGAGCTGATCACGCTGCTGCAGACCCGCAAGACGCCGAACAACCGCTGTGTGATCCTGTACGGGTCGGATTTCTGGAAAGAGGTGGTGGATTTCGATGCGCTGGTGCGGTGGGGGGTCATCAGCCCGGAGGATCTGGACCTGTTTCACATGTATGATGACGTGGACACGGCGTTCGCGCATTTGCAGGCGCATCTGACGAGACACCATCTGTAAACGGCCGGTGGTTTCAGGGAGGGGCGAAGAGGGTCATGAAAGGAATCATCCTGGCGGGCGGCTCGGGTACACGCTTGTACCCCATCACGCTGGCGGTCAGCAAACAACTGCTGCCGGTCTACGACAAGCCAATGATCTATTACCCGCTGTCGGTGTTGATGCTGGCGGGCATCCGGGAGATCCTGATCATTTCGACGCCGGACGACATGCCGTCGTTTCAGCGACTGCTGGGGGACGGGTCGCAGCTGGGCTTGTCGTTCTCGTATGTGGTGCAGCCGCGGCCCGAGGGGCTTGCCCAGGCGTTTATCCTCGGGGCGGAGTTCATCGGGGACGACGCGGTGGCGATGATTCTGGGCGACAACATTTTTTACGGGCACAACCTGGTCGAGTCGATACGCCGCGGGGCGCAGCTTCGGGAGGGCGGGCTGATTTTCGGGTATCCGGTTCGCGATCCCGAACGGTACGGCGTGGTCGAATTTGACGCGCAGGGGAACGTGCTGAGCATCGAGGAGAAGCCGGAGCGGCCCAGGTCGCACTATGCGGTGCCGGGGCTGTACTTTTACGACAACGCGGTGGTCGGGATCGCGAAGGCGCTGAAACCGTCGCCGCGGGGCGAACTGGAAATCACGGACGTCAACCTGGCCTACCTCGAACGCGGCCGGTTGCGGGTGGAACTGCTGGGGCGCGGGTTTGCGTGGCTGGATACGGGGACGCACGAATCGCTGGTGCAGGCCACGAATTTCGTGCAGACGGTTCAGGAACGGCAGGGGCTGCGAATCGCGTGCGTCGAGGAGATCGCGTACCGGTCCGGGTTCATTGGGCGGGAGCAGTTGCGGGTGCTGGCCGAGCCCATGCGTAAGAATGAGTACGGGGCCTACCTGCTGCGTCTGCTGGACGGCACGGCGTAACGCATCGCGCGGAAAACGAGGCGTTGCAGTGGTCCGCGTTCAGGCGCGGGCCGCGGGCAGATGGCGCAGGGCGGCCGCCACGACGGCGCCGGGGACGATGCGGGTCATGCACCGGAAATCGGTCTCACACTCGGGCTTCTGGCAGGGTCCGCAATCCACGTCTACGCGAAGCACCTCGCCGGTTTCGTAGGGGCCGGTGGAATAGCGCGGCGACGTGGGCCCCATGATGCAGATCACGGGCTTCTTGAACGCGATGGCCACATGCCGCGGGCCGCTGTCGTTGCCTATCAGCAGGTCGGCGAGGGCGAGCGTGGCCTTGAGGGTGTTGATGGTGGGGCGGCCGTCGTCGGCGATGATGGGGGCGTGCCGGGCGGCGGACAGGACGGCGTCGCGGGTGTCTTCTTCGCCCGGGCCGGTCAGCAGCACCACGCGGACGCGCGCTTCGTTGTGCAGGGCGTCGATGACGGCGGCATACCGCTCGGCGGGCCAGCGTTTGCTGGGTCCGAACGCCGCTCCGGGGGCCACGGCGACCAGCGGACCGTCGCCGTCAAGGCGGGCGCGGAGGCAGGTCAGGGTCGCGGCATCGGCGGCCAGTTCGAGGCCTTCGCCGTCGTCTTCGCACCCGGCGGCTGCGACCAGGTCGAGGTATTCGGCGGCCATGTAGACGGGCACGATGACGCCGTTTTCGCGGTGGGGCAGGGCCTTGTGGGTGAGGAGCCAGGCGCGGCCGTTGCGGGCGTACCCCAGGCGGGTGCGCGCGCCGGTGAGACGGGCCAGCAGCGCGGCGCGGAAGGAATGGGGGAAGACCACGGCAAGGGTGGCGGACCGGCCGGCGAGTGTTCCGCGCAGGGCGAGCATGTCGCGCGGGCCGGGCCGGGCCGGCACGGGCACCGTGGCGTGCAGCCAGGGAAGCCCGTGGAGGAGCTCGCACGCGCTGCGCCTGCCGACGGCGATGAGGGGACTGTCAGGAAACCGGCGCGCCAGCGCACGAAGCGCGGGCGTGGCCATGGCGACGTCGCCGAGCCAGTTGGGAACGAAGGCCAGTATCCGGGCAGGGGGCTCAATCATCGGGTGTGACGGGCGCATCGTCGTCGGGAGGGGCCGCCGGTTCATGGCCCACGACGCCTTTGCCGAGTTGCTCGTTGAATTCCGGATTGCCCAGGGTGCTTCGGAACAATTCACGCTCTTCGCGGTAGCTTCGGCGGATGATGTCCATGGCCTCGACGGCCGCGCGCCACAGTACAATGAAAAAGAAGATGAACATCGCGGAGAGGACGAGCGCGAACCGCCGCGGTTCGCCCCGGTAATGGGCCATCTGCAGGCCGAGCAACAGAACAACGATGATCGCCAGCATGAGATAGAAGCTTACGGGTCGGCGGGCATTCTGCCGGCGGAAGGCTCGCTTGAAATGGCTCCACAAGGAATTGGGCGGGTCGTTTACCGGGTCAGGTTCTCTCATCAGCCGCTCCGCGCTGAACCTGGGGTTCAGCGTTGATAGGGACAGCCGCCTCCCGCCGACGGGCACGACTGGCACCGGGGCGCCGGGTCGCCCGCCGCTTTGGCGCTCTGCGGGGCAAAGGCGCTGGCCATGCGTGTCATGTTCCTTCCGCCACACGACGGGCAGGCGGGGCGGGCGGCTGCGGAACCCACGAGGATCTCGGATTCGGCGCCGCACTTCGCACACTGGTAGGTAAACAGGGGCATGCGCGGAGACTCCGTGTTTGTTGTTGTCCGTCATGATCTTACCAGTGTTTGGGGTTCGGGCGCAATTCGCGGGGGGGATTCGGGGAAAGACGGGCGTGGAGGGAGGGGGCGCCGGGGCGGATGGCCGGCGCAAACCACCAGATGTGGAATGGGTGTTTCGGCAGGCAGGGAAGGCCGGTGTCAACTGAATATCCGGTGAACCCCACGCGTGGTGGAAGATCCTCGAAATTACCGCATTTTATGGGGTACATAAGGAGGGCTTATGGGGCATATTTTTTTCATAAAGGGGGTTGACAGCCACAATATGTTGTGGTAAATTGGCGCCGGTGTCTGGAACTTGAATCAGCGAATCGGGCCACCGACTTCATCGCACCGTGAAGTCAGTTCCGCAGCCCCGGCCCATACGATTCGCACCCTTTGAGTAGCCTGAAGCCAACAGACCGCAGCCCAATGGTTTCAGCGAGTTACGCTCATAGCCGTGACCCTCTTGCGCCAAGAAACACGGACCAGAGTTTCCAGACACTCCCCGCACTGAGCGGCGGGCCCAAGCCCGCCGCTCCCTCCATTTTCAGGCCTGTCGCCGCGCACGTTTGATGGAATAACGCAGTTGTCGACGCTTCCGGTGATTTCGTAAACCCGGGGGAGCATTTTTCCCGTCGCGAATAGGCGGCGGGTCTGGCCTGTTTATACTAAGATTCGGGCGCGTGGGTGCACGGCCGGTTGTGGGGCCGCGCATGACGGCCGATGGCCGGCAGCGCCGCGATCAGGATCGAGGTGACGACATGACGCTCGCGGAATATCTGATGCAGATTGTGGTGGAGGTATGGTCGGTCACGGCCGAGATGGCGCCGTACCTTCTGTTTGGATTTCTGATGGCGGGGTTCGTGGCGGTGTTTCTGTCTCCCGAATGGGTGGAGCGGCACCTGGGCGGGCGCGGCATCGCGCCGGTGTTCAAGGCGGTCGTGCTGGGGATTCCGCTGCCATTGTGTTCGTGCAGCGTCATCCCGGTGGCTGCGTCGATCCGCAATCATGGGGCGTCGCGGGGCGCGACAACAGGATTTCTGCTGGCCACGCCTCAGACGGGCGTGGACTCGATCGTTGCGACGTGGGGGATGATGGGACCGGTCTTCGCGATATTCCGCGCGCTGGCGGCCTTTGTCACGGGACTGGTCGGCGGCGGCCTGGTATCCGTTCTGGAGCCGGACGCTTCCCGCGAGCCGGACGCCGCGGACGGGCCTCGGGGCAACGCCTGCACGGACAGCTGCTGCGCGGACAAGAACACGGAGTCGCGGTGGAAACGCGGGCTTCGCTACGCGTTTGTGACGCTGCCCCGGGATATCGGGAAGGCGCTTGCGGTGGGCATTCTGGTGGCGGGTCTGATTGCGGCGCTGCTGCCCCCGGGCCTGTTTGTGGAATACCTGGGGGGCGGGTTGCTGGCGATGGTACTGATGATGGTGGTGGGCATTCCGCTCTACGTGTGCGCTACGGCGTCCATTCCCCTGGCGCTGGGGTTCATGCACCTGGGCGTGTCGCCCGGCGCGGCGCTGGTGTTTCTGATCGCGGGTCCGGCGACGAACGCCGCCACGCTCGCGACGGTCTTTAAGGTGCTGGGCAAGCGCACGGCGGTCGTGTATCTGGTGACGGTGGCGGCAGGCAGCCTGGCGGCGGGGTTCGCGCTGGACGGGACCATCTGGATGCTGGGCGAACTGGGCATGCCCGTACATCACATGGCGCATGAGATGACAATCGCGTGGTGGCAGCATCTTGCCGGAGTGGTCCTTATCGCACTGATCGCGTCCAGTCTGTGGGGCGATTGGCGCCGGAACCCGGGAGCGGCCGCGCGTGACGCGCATGCCGGGACCGGCGAAACCGGCCCGGGCGAGGGCGCCGTGGTTCTGCAGATCGAAGGAATGACGTGCGAGCACTGTTCGAACTCGGTAGCGCGGGGGCTGCGGGACGCGCCGGGGGTGACGAGCGCGGAGGTGGACCTGGCGACGGGCCGCGCCACGGTGCACGGGGCGCATCTGGATCCGGCGGCGCTCAGCCAGGTCGTACAAAGCCTGGGCTACGAGGTGGTGGGCTGAGACCGCCGCAAGGGGAAGCTTTTACCGGCCCGGGTCAATCCGGTACCATCATGCCGGTGTTGGTCGGCCGGGTTGTTACGGAATAGGGGATTGTCATGCCGGACGCGCGCGCGCTGCTGGAACAGCAACTGAACGATTTTGATGCCGGGATTCGGGCGGATGCCCTGGACGGGCTGATGGGCCTGGTGCGGGAAGGCCGGCTCGCGCTGCCGGAGCCGCGGCCGGTGGTGAATGTGCACGCCCACACGTTTTTTTCGTTTAACGGGTACGGCTATTCGCCCTCGTATTTTGCGTGGAAGGCCCGTTGCGAGGGGCTGCTGGTGGCGGGGGTGGTGGATTTTGACGTGCTGGACGCCGTGGATGAGTTTCTGACGGCGTGCCAGGTGGTGGGGCTGCGCGGGTGCGCGGGTCTGGAAACGCGGATCTTTGTGCCGGAGTTCGACACGCGCGAAATCAACTCGCCCGGCGAGCCGGGGATCAAGTACTACATGGGTTCGGGGTTCGTGTCGGGGGACGTCCGGCACAGGGACATCCTGGAGCGGTTACGCGTAACGGCGGGCCAGCGGACGCGGGCCATCGTGGACCGGGTGAACCCGCATGTCGCGCCGGTGACCATTGATTACGAGCGGGACGTGCTGCCGCTGACGCCGAACGGCAATGCGACGGAGCGGCATGTGTGTATGGCGTATGAAACGAAGGGCGCGGAGGTGTTTCCGGAGCCGGGCGCGCGGGCGTCGTTCTGGGCGGAGAAGCTGGGGCAGGCGCCGGAGGTCCTGGAGCGGCTTTTCGCCGATTCGCCGGGGTTTCAGGGGCTGATCCGGTCGAAGCTGATGAAGCAGGGCGGCGTGGGTTATGTGAAGCCCGAGGGCCCGGATTTTCCGCGGCTGGACGAGGTGAACCGCCTGATCCTGGACGCGGGGGCGATTCCCACGGTGACCTGGCTGAACGGCCTCACGGCGGGCGAGCAGGCGATCCAGGAATTGCTGGATCTGCTGCTTGGCGCGGGGGCGGCGGCGCTGAACATCATTCCCGACCGCAACTGGAACGTGAAAAGCCCCGACGAAAAGCGCGCCAAGGTGGAGAAGTTGCACGAGATCGTCGCGATCGCGGAGGCGCACGGGCTGCCGGTGCTGGCGGGCACCGAGATGAACGCGCACGGGCAGAAGTTCGTAGACGAGTTTGATGTGCCCGAGATGGCGCCGTTGCGGGAAGCGTTCGTGAACGGGGCGCTGATCCTGTATGCGCATACCGTGCTGGAACGCGCCGGCGGGATGGGGTACCTGAGTGCGTGGGCCAGGCAGCATTTCGTGTCGCCGCGGGAGCGGAACGCGTATTTCGCCGAGCTCGGCCGGAACGCCGCGCCTGCGGGCGCCTACGGTGTGCGCGATCTGGGGCCGGGGATGACGCCGGACGAGGTTGCACGGGTCCTGGGCCGCGGCGGGGACCGTTAGCCGGGGGCCTGTTTTCGCGCCGGGAGACGCGCGTTGAACCCTGTCCCGGCTCCCTGGGGGTACCCTTTCGGGAGGATTTGTGGTAACTTTTTCCCAGGCAATGGGTTAGAATGCGGGTCCGGGAGGCGCTGTCCGGCGGGTATCCTGCACGAACCGGCTGCTGCTGGTAGAATTCACGATGGGGGCGATTGCTGGCGCGCGGGGTGGGAGTCGTTCAGTCGTGGCGAACAAAGGAGCCGAACCAGCGACGATGCGGCATCGGGCTACAAGCACGCTTCACGACATGTCCGAACGGATGCCGGGCCGGCGTGCGCCGTTCGATGCGTCAAGCCCGTTCCCGGTGATGCAGGTGGACCGGTCGGGGAGCATTGCGCGGGCCAACCCTGCCGCTCAGGCCGCCTTCGGACTTTCGCCGGAATCGCCGGGACTGCTGAGCGAGGTGCTGCCTGATGCCGGCCGGCTGAATGTGCCGGACTGCATTGCTTCGGGGGCCGAGCGGGTCTTTTGCGCCAGGATTGGGGGCCGCCGGTGGCAGTTGACCCTGATCGGTCATCCCGGGCAGGGCGCAGGCCAGATTTATGCCCACGACATCTCGCCGTATGAAGACATGACGCGGGAAATGGCGCAGATCCGGGAGGCCCATCAGCGCCAGCAGAAGGAACTGATGTGCGTCTACGGCCTGGCGGAAGCAATCTGCGTGCGCGAGACGGCGCAGGAAATCTGCCGGGATGTGGTGCGGCTGCTGCCCGGGGCCTGGCGGTACCCTGAATATGCCCGTGGCCGGATCGTGCTGGACGGCGAGGAATATGTGAGCCAGCCGTTCGAAATGACGCGATGGGGTCAATCGGCGGTCATCATGGCGGAGGGGGCGGCACGCGGGATGGTGCAGGTGTTTTATACACGGGATTGCCGTCACTCGGGCGAGGAGGGGCCGTTTCTGCCCGAGGAGCGGCAACTCCTTGACGCGGTAGCGCGCACCCTGGGGGAGGCGATCGCGCGACGGGGGGCGGAGGCCGATAACCGGGCGAAGGCGCTGATCCTTGCCCAGGAACGCAACCGGCTGGAGACGATCCTGAACAGCATGGGCGAAGGGGTCGTGGTGACGGACAGCCGCACGCGCGTGGTGATGATGAACCCGGCGATGGGGGCATTGCTTGGGCTGGCGCCCGAGACGTGCGCGGGGAAAGATTTTCTGGCGCTGATGCCGGACAAGGCGTTCCGGGCGGTGTGGCGGAAGACGGGGGCGGACCAGGGGGATTTCGCGAAGGAACGGGTCATTCTGGGGCATCCTGAGCCGCGGATGTGCTGGGCGACGCGGTCGTGCATCCATAACATGGGCGCGGGCGAGACGTGGCATGTGACGATCTTCCAGGACGTGACCCGCGAGCTCGAGATCGACCAGATGAAGTCGGATTTTGTGGCGGCGGTCTCGCATGAGCTCCGGACGCCGATGACGTCGATCAAGGGGTTTGTGAAGACGCTGCTCGGCAAGCCGAACGTGAAACCGGAATTGCGCGAGCGGTTCCTGACCATCATGGACGAAGAGGCGGACCGGCTCATCATGCTGATCGAGGAACTGCTGCTGATCGCGCGGATCGAGTCGGGGAAGGTCATGCTGGAGCGGGGGCCGGTGGCCCTGGACGAGCTGGCCCAGTGCGCGGTGGCGACGTTGACCCATGTGGCGGAAGGCAAGAAGCTGCGTCTTACAATTCACACCGAAAACCCTTTGCCCCGGGTATATGGCGACGCGAAACGCCTGCACACGGTGCTGCACAATCTGGTCGAGAACGCCATCAAATTCACGCCGGAGGGGGGCTGGGTGCGCGGCCGCATTTTCGGGCAGGGCGCCGGTGTGGTCATCGAGGTGGCGGACAACGGCGTCGGGATCCCGAAAGAGGCGCAGGGGCGGATCTTTGACCGGTTTTACCGGGTGCACCGGGAAGGCGAGGTGGTTTCGGGCACGGGGCTGGGACTGTTTATCGTGCGCGAGATGGTGCGGCTTCATGACGGCCGCGTGGAGGTCGAGAGCGAGCCGGGGCAGGGGTCAACGTTCCGGGTGTATGTGCCGGCAGGGGCGGGCGCCGCATCGGAATAGCAGGCAGGGAGACGGCCATGTCTCAGATGGAACGGCAGTATTCGGCGCTGGTGGTGGAAGATGACGCGCACACGCGCGAGCTGGTCGTCTTCAACCTGGAAGACGCGGGGTACCGGGCGCATTCGGCCGCGAACGGCGTGGAGGCGCTGAAGCTGCTGGAGAATCGTGTGGTCGACATCATCATCTGCGACATCATGATGCCGGAGATGAACGGGTTTGCGTTGCGGGAGGCGGTTCAGTCGCAAGCGAAACTGCGGGACACGGGGTTTATCTTTCTTTCGGCGAAATCGCTTCCGGAAGACGAGATCCGGGGGCTCCGGTACGGGGTGGACGAGTACATCACGAAACCGTTCAATCCGGAGGTGCTGGTGGCGCGGGTGGAAGCGGTGTTGTCGCGGCGGGCGGCGCTGGCGAAGGCGGCGCAACTGGATCCGCTGACGCAGCTCTACAACCGCCAGGCGGGCGAGCGGGAGATCCGGCGGGAGCTGGAGCGCATCCAGCGGTATCCGTCGATCGGCACGCTGGTGTTTCTGGACATCGACGAGTTCAAGGCGGTGAACGATACGCTGGGACATGCGGCGGGCGACCGCGCGCTGGTCTTGCTGGCGGAGGTCCTGCGGGAGAGCACCCGCAGCGTGGACATCGTGACGCGGTACGGCGGGGAGGAGTTTGTGCTGTTTTTCCCGCAGACCGACGAAGCGAACGCGGTGCCGGTGATCGAGCGCATGCAGCGGCGGTTTCAGCAGCTGTCGGAAGCGCATAACCATTTGCGGATATCGTTCAGCGCGGGGGTGGTGGAGGCGCCCCGCGACGGCAACCAGTTTGATGTGCTGTGCCGCCGCGCGGACGAGGCGATGTATTCGTCGAAGGAGCACGGCAAGGCGCGGGTGACGCCCTGGCGGCCGGATATGCGGCACGCGGCGCGGCCGTTGCGGACGCCGTAGCACGCGAGACCCCTTGAGAAGAGAACAGCCACAGAGGACACAGATCTCAGAGTTTGAAAACGCCTGAGCAGAACGGGGACATGTTCCAAGCGCCGCCCCGGCGCGACAACGTGTCCCCGTTCGAACCGGAGGGCAGCCCCGTAGACGTTGAACACGGAACTCCGGGGGCCCCGCAACGGGGTCCAGTGTGAGTATCCCCGGGCGCAGCCCGGGGATCAGGCGCACCCCAACTGCATCCCTCGCCCAAAATCGCGGGGTTCAAATCCACCCCCGGCCGCCTTCGGCGGCCACCCCCGCCCGCGGGGGACACAAGACGCGGCGGGAATCCACGCCCGGCCACGCGTTCCCGCGGGGGACACAAGAGGCGGCGGGAATCCACCCCCGGCCACGCGTTCCCGCGGGGGACACAAGACGCGGCGGGCATCCACGCCCGGCCACGCGTCAGTCCCGGGTTTTTCTCGCGGGGGCGCGGCAGAGCCGGATGAGGGCGGCTTCGGGGGGACAGTGGAACCGGACGGGCACGTCGGTGGTGCCGAGTCCGGCGGTGGTGTAGCCGCGGGTGCGGCCGTTTTGCCACAGTCCGGCGCAGTATTTCCGGGCAGCGCGCGCATTGAGGAGGATGGGTTTGCCGCCGGGGAGGCACACCTGCCCGCCGTGGGTGTGACCGCAGAGGTAGAGGTCGACGCCGTAGTCCGGAGCGATGCGAGCGAGCTCGGGGGTGTGGGCGAGCAGGATGGTGAATCCACCCTCAGGAATGCCGCGGGTGGCGCGGGGGAGATCATCGCAGCGGTAGCGGTGGGGGTCGTCCACGCCGGCGACCCAGACGCGGTCGCCGCGCAGGTCCAGGGCGTAATGCTCGTTCATGAGGACAGGCAGCCCCATGTCGCGGAACGGGCGAACGAAGGCGGCGAGGTCGTGATTGCCGAGGACCGCGGCGCTGCCGCAGCGGGGCGTGAGGGTGTGCAGGAGCCGCTGCATGCCGTCGAAAACATGTTCGCAGGGTCCGGTGAAGGCATAGCGGTAGTCGCCGGTGAATGCGCAGAAATCGGCCTCGATGGGCGCGAGGAATGCGCAGAGTTCCTGGACGAATGCGGGGTCTTCGTCGCGGAAATGCATGTCGCTGAGGTGGAGGATGCGGAATCCATCGAAGGCCGGGGGGAGGTTTTCGAAGGCGAAGGCGAACTCGCGGAGCTGGAAGTTGCGGGCGTTTTGTTCCCCCCGGGCGCGGAGTCCGGAGAGGTTCACGAGTTTTTCGAGCCAGAATTCGGGGAAAAGCAGCCCGTTGTGGTACAGGTCTTTGCGGGCGCGCCGGGCCATGACGGCCTCACGCTCGCGTTCAAGGGCGATGCGGCGTTGCCGGAGGGCTTCGGGTCCGGGCTGGGGATCAGTGGCCATAGGCGGTGTCGTGGGTTCCTTTGTACGCATGTTGTTGCGCCCGATCGTACGGATGCGGGGCGGGGGATGCAACGTGCGGGCATGGGCGGGGGAGCGGCGCCTGCCGGCGGGAATTTGGCCGGGACTTTGATCGTTGGGTTACATAGACTTACAATCATGACGCGATGAGGCTCGGGCACGTCGTGGGCGGCGGTGCGTGGGACGCCCGTGTGGTTGCGAACGCGCCGGGCGTGCGGCGCGCGGTGGTTTCAGGGGCACGCGAGATACCGAAACGGTTTTGGGATGCCGTGAGGCAGCGTCTTTTTGAGGAAGCAGGGTGTAATGGAACCTATACAGAGCGGACACCAGCCGAACGAAACAGTGGACATTGAAACGCGGGAGTGGCTCGAGTCGCTGGACTTTGTGATTGAGAACGGCGGGCCGGAGCGCGTTCTGCACTTGCTGCAGCACCTTCAGATTCGGGCCGAGGAAGCGGGGATCAAGCTTCCGTTCAGCGCGAATACGCCGTACATCAACACGATTCATGTCGAGCACCAGCCGGTGTATCCGGGCAAGCGGGAGATCGAGCGGCGCATCAAGAGCCTGATCCGGTGGAATGCGATGGCGATGGTGGTTCGCGCGAACCGGCTGGAATCCGGTATCGGGGGGCACATCTCGACGTTTGCGTCGGCGGCGACCTTGTATGAGGTGGGGTTTAATCACTTCTTTCACGGCCCGGATACGCCGGGGCGGAGCGGCGACCAGGTCTTTTTTCAGGGTCACGCGGCGCCGGGGATGTATGCGCGGGCGTTTCTGGAAGGGCGGTTGAGCGCGTCGCAACTGAACAATTTCAGGCGGGAACTGGCGGAGGGCGGGGGGCTGTCGTCGTATCCGCATCCGTGGCTGATGCCGAACTTCTGGCAGTTTCCGACGGTGTCGATGGGGCTGGGGCCGATCATGGCCATCTACCAGGCGCGGTTCAACCGGTACCTGGAGGATCGCGGTCTGAAGGAGAACACGGGCCGGGTGTGGGCGTTTCTGGGCGACGGGGAATGCGATGAGCCGGAGACGCTGGGGGCGATCTCGCTGGCGTCGCGCGAGAAGCTCGACAACCTGGTGTTCGTGATCAACTGCAATCTGCAGCGGCTCGACGGTCCGGTGCGTGGCAACAGCAAGATCATCCAGGAACTCGAGGCGATTTTCCGGGGTTCGGGCTGGAACGTGATCAAGGTGATCTGGGGTTCGGACTGGGATCCGCTGCTGGCGAAGGACAAGTACGGGCTGCTGGTGGAGCGGATGGGCGAGGTGGTCGACGGGGAATACCAGAAGTACGTGGTGGAATCGGGCGAGTACATTCGCGAACGCTTCTTCGGGAAAGACCCGCGGCTGCTGAAGCTGGTGGAGAACTACACGGAGGAGCAGATCCGGCGGCTCAACCGGGGCGGCCACGACCCACAGAAGGTGTATGCGGCCTATCACGCGGCGGTGAACCACCGGGGTGCGCCGACGGTGATCCTGGCGAAGACCGTGAAGGGATATGGACTGGGTGAGAGCGGGGAAGGCAAGAACATCACCCATCAGCAGAAGAAACTGAACGAGGACGAATTGCGGGAGTTCCGGACGCGGTTCGGAATTCCAATTTCGGACGAGGACGTGGCGCTGGCGCCGTTCTACCGGCCGCCGGAGGACAGTCCCGAGATGGTGTATCTCCATGAGCGGCGGGAGCATCTCGGGGGCTACCTGCCGTGCCGCGAAGTGAAGGTGGAGCCGCTGGCGCCGCCGGAGGAAAGCCTGTTCGAGGAGTTCTACAAGGGGACGGACGGGCGCCCGGTATCGACGACGATGGCGTTGGTGCGGATATTGTCGAAACTGCTTCGCGACAAGCGGCTTGGCCGGTACATTGTGCCGATCGTGCCGGACGAGGCGCGCACATTCGGCCTGGAATCGCTGTTCCGGGAGATCGGCATCTACGCGCACACGGGCCAGTTGTACGAGCCGGTGGACTCGGCGAGCCTGTTGTACTACAAGGAGGCGAAGGACGGACAGATTCTCGAGGAGGGCATTACGGAAGCGGGCTCGATGTCGTCGTTTATCAGCGCGGGCACGGCGTACGCGACGCACGGCATCAACATGATTCCGTTTTTCATTTACTACTCGATGTTCGGGTTTCAGCGGATCGGCGACCTCATCTGGGCGGCGGCGGACCTGCGGACGCGCGGCTTCCTGGTCGGGGGCACGGCGGGGCGGACGACGCTGAACGGCGAAGGCCTGCAGCATCAGGACGGGAACAGCCATATTCTGGCGCAGCCCGTGCCGAATCTGCTCGCGTATGACGCGGCGCACGCCTATGAGCTGGCGGTGATTATCCGGGAAGGGATCCGGCGGATGTATGAGGCGCAGGAGAGCGTCTTTTATTATCTGACGGTGGAGAACGAGAATTACCCGATGGTGCCGATGCCGGAAGGCGCGAACGAGGGGATTCTCAAGGGCATGTACCAATTCAAGGCGTCGGAGAAGCACGGGAGCAAACTCCATGCGCAGTTGCTGGGCAGCGGCGCGCTCCTGAATGAAGCCGTGAAGGCCCAGGAGATCCTCGAGCGGGATTTCGGCGTCGCGGCGGACGTGTGGAGCGTGACCAGTTATAAGGAACTGCGGCGCGATGCGCTGGACGCGGACCGGTGGAACATGCTGAACCCGGGCAAAAAACCGATGACGCCCTGGGTGACCCAGTGCCTCAAGGGCGCGCCGGGCGTGGTGGTGGCGGCCTCGGATTACATCAAGTTGTTGGCGGACGGCGTGTCGCGGTGGGTACCGCAGACGATGCTGTCGCTGGGGACGGACGGGTTTGGCCGGAGCGAGTCGCGGGAGGCATTGCGCGATTTCTTCGAGGTGGACGCGCGGTACATCGCGTTGGCGGCGCTGACGGGTCTGGTCCGCGAGGGGAAGGTGAAGGACGACGTCCTGAAAAAGGCCATCCGGAAGCTCGACATCAATCCCGAGAAGCTGGACCCGCTGCGGGCATGATGCGCGGCGGCACGGTACTCGGGTTTTCTGGCGGTATTGGGCAGTAAATCGCGGTAGTTACGAGAAGGACAAAACGATGGCTACGGAATTCAGACTCCCCGAGCTTGGCGAGAATATCGAATCCGGAAAGGTCACCAGCGTGATGGTATCGGTGGGGGACACGATTGCGCAGGATCAGCCGGTGATCGAAGTGGAGACCGACAAGGCGGCGCTCGAGGTGCCGTCCAGCGTGAGTGGCACGGTCAAGGAAATCCGGGTGAAAGAGGGGCAGGACGTCAAGGTCGGGGCGGTCGTCCTGGTGGTTGAGGCGGGCGGCGCGGCACCCAAACCGGCGGCGCCCTCGGCGGCGAAAGCGCCCGAACCGCCTGCGCCGGAAGCAACGCAGCCCGAAAAGGCAGCGCCGGCTCCGGCGCCCGCGCCCCGGGCCGCGGCGCCCGAACCGGCGGCTGTGGAGAAGGAAGCGGCCAGGGAGGCGCCGGCCGAGACCGAAGCCGCGGCGCCTGAAGCCGCGGAACCGCCGGAAACGGCCGGACGGCAACTGGGCGCGGCGGCGGTGGCGGCGTCGCCGAGCGTACGGCGGCTCGCGCGGGAAATCGGGGTGGATGTCAACCAGGTGCCGGGCACGGGCAAGGGCGGCCGGATCACTCCGGAGGACGTGAAGGCCTATGCGCGGCGGATGAACGTGGACGCGGGCGGCGTGGCCCCTCCACGGCCGGCGGCGGGCGCTGCGACGGAGCTTCCGTTGCCCGATTTTGCGCGGTGGGGGGCGGTCGAACGGCGCGCCATGAGCACGGTGCGGCGCCGGACCGCGGAGCGCCTGGGACATGCGTGGTCGCAGATTCCGCACGTGACGCAATTCGACAAGGCGGACGTGACGGGGCTCGAGGAACTGCGGAAACGGTATGCGAAACAGGTCGAGGCGGCGGGCGGGAAGCTCACGGTCACGGCGATCCTGGCCAAGGTGGCGGCGGCCGCGCTTCGGAAGTTCCCGCAGTTCAACAGCACGCTGGATTTCGCGCGCGACGAGATCATCTACAAACAGTATTGTCACATCGGGATCGCCGTCGATACCGACCGGGGTCTCCTGGTGCCGGTGTTGCGCGACGTCGACACGAAGAACCTGACGCAGGTGTGCGTGGAACTGACGCAGCTGGCGGAACGCGCCCGGACGAAGAAGACGACGCTGGACGAGATGCAGGGCGGGTGTTTCACGATCTCGAACCTCGGAGGCATTGGCGGCACGGGGTTCACGCCGATTGTGAACGAGCCGGAGGTGGCGATCCTCGGGGTGTCGCGCAACGCGATCGAACCGGTTTACATCAGCGGGGAATTTCAGCCGCGGACGATGCTGCCGCTGAGCCTGTCGTACGATCACCGGGTGATCGACGGCGCGGATGGCGCGCGGTTTCTGCGGTGGGTGTGCGAGGCCATCGAGAACCCGTTCCTGGTTTTTCTCGAGGGCTGAGGGCGTGCATACGCGGAATCCGTGGAAGCTCCGGTCGAGCCGCCTGGTATACGAAACCCCGTGGCTGCGGGTGATTGAGGACCGGGTGGTGCGCCCGGACGGCGCCGACGGGATTTACAGCTACATCGAGACCCGGGTGGCCGTGGGGGTGGTTGCGCTGACGCCGGAACGCGAGGTGTACCTGGTGGGACAGTACCGGTACCCGACCCGCGAGTACTCGTGGGAGATTGTGGAGGGAGGTACGGAACCGGGCGAAGCGGCGCTGGCGTGCATCCAGCGGGAGCTGCAGGAAGAGGCGGGGTTGCGTGCCGCGGCGTGGACGCCTCTGGGCGGCGAGATTCATTTCAGCAATTGCATCTCCGCGGAACGGGGCCTGTTGTACCTGGCGGAGGACCTCGAGGCAACCGAAGCGTCTCCGGAAGGCACGGAAGTGCTCGAGATCCGGCGGGCGCCCCTGGGGGACGCGGTGGCGATGGTGGAGCGGGGGGAGATCAAGGATGTGTTCAGCATCGTCGGGTTGTTGCGCGCGCAGGCGTATCTGGCGCGGCGGGGAACTGACTAGCCGTTCCCATGCCCGACTTGCTATGCTCACCGGATACCGGTGTAACGACAGGTCTGTGATTCAGGGGGAGGATGTGCCGTGAAAACACGCGCTGTGGCCGTACTCGACGTGGGCAAGACGAACAAGAAGATCCGGTTGTACGACCGCCGGTTCCAGCCGTTGGCGGAAGAACGCACGAGTTTTGAGGTGCGGATGCAGGACGGCCTGGAGACCGAGCCCACGGAAGAACTGCTGGCGTGGTTTGAGCAGGCGATCGCGGGGCTGGGCGCGACGTACGATATCCGGGCCATCGCCGTGTGCACGCACGGGGCCACGCTGGCGCTCCTGGACGAGGACGGGAAGCTGGCGTATCCCGTGATTTCGTACACCAGCGAGAAGGGCGCCGAGGTCGAGCAGGAATTCTACGATACGTTCGGCGATCCCAAGGCGCTCCATTACGACACCTGCACACCCAACGTGGGCTTTGCCAACTGCGGGAAAGCGCTGTTTTACGTGTTCAGCCGGATGCCGGACGTGTGGGACCGGGTCAAGACGATCCTCTTTTACAATTCGTATCTCGGCTATGAACTGACGGGCCATTTCGGGATGGAGCCGACGTATCTCGGGAACCACAGTTACCTCTGGAACTTTTTCGACGGAACGTGGAGCCCGGTGGCGATCCGCATGGGGGCGCACACGCGGTTCCCGGACGCGCTGGGCAGCCCGTGGGACGCGCTGGGACGGGTGAAGCCCGAGCTGGCGAAGCGGTGCAACCTGCCGGAGGACTGCCAGGTCACGCTGGGGATCCACGATTCGAACGCCAATTTTCTGCCGTACCTGGCGAAGGGTCACACGCATTTCATCTTGAATTCGACGGGCACGTGGTGCGTGTTGATGAGCCAGTCGCCGACGCCGCTGCTGACGGAGGCGGAGATCGACGCGAAAGTGTTCTGCAACCTGGACGCGTTCAACCGCCCCGTGAAAACCGTGATCTTCCCCGGCGGGATGGAATACGAGAAGTTTGGGGCGTTGACGGAGGCCGGCGACGAGAGCTCGGTGGAGGACGTCACACGGGTGATCGCCGAGCGGCGCATATTCATCGTGCCGGGGGTGATGCCGGCGGCGAGCGCGTTCCCGGGGGCGCCCGCGAAGGTGGTCGTGGACGGCGCGGAACGGCTGTATGCCGAGTTGGAGGCCGCGGGCGGCGCGCCGTATACGGCGCTGGGGCAGGCCTATTACGCGGCGTTGAACCTGAGCCTGGCGCTGGCGACGCGGCAGCTTCTGGAACGGTGCGGGGGCGAGAAGGGCGCGTCGGTGTTCATCGAGGGCGGGTTTGCGCACAACACACGGTATTGCGAACTGCTGGCGGCCTTGTGCCCGGATTACACCATCGCGCTGACCAGCCAGGCGGAAGGCACGGCGTTCGGAGCGGCGCTCACGGCATGGATGCTGGCCGACGGGAAGGATCTGAAAAGCATGGGCGGGGAATTCGAGATCGAGACGACCCCGGTCGCGGCGCCGGATTTCGGCGATCTCCGGGGCTATTGGGACGCGTTTCAGGGCTACGCGCGGAAGGTCTAGCGTGCGGCGTCGTGACTCGGACCGTACAACACCAGGATGGAAACCATGAGTAAACCGCTGAAGACCCAGGTGGCCGTGATAGGCGGCGGGCCGGGCGGATATGCCGCCGCGTTTGCCGCCGCTGACCTTGGCCTGGAGGTGACGCTGATTGATCTGGAAAAGAACCCGGGCGGGGTCTGCCTGTACCGGGGCTGCATTCCGTCGAAGGCGCTGCTGCATTGCGCGAAGGTGTTGAAAGACGCCGAAGAGGCGGCGGAGTGGGGCATCTATTTCGAGAAACCGCGGATCGAGCTCGACAGGATGCGCGCGCAGAAGAACGCCGTGGTCGAGAAGCTGACGGGCGGGCTTGGCCAGCTCACGAAAGCGCGCAAAATCCGGTTTCTGCGGGGCCGGGCCGCTTACCAGGGCGCCACCACGCTGCGGGTGACGGCAGACACCGGCGAGGAACAGCTCATCGAATGCGAGCAGTCGATTCTGGCGGCGGGTTCGCGGCCGACGTCGGTTCCGAGTCTGCTGATTGAATCGCCGCGAATGATGAATTCGACGGCCGCGCTGGAGATCGAGGAGGTGCCGAAGACGCTCCTGGTGGTCGGGGGCGGCTACATCGGCCTGGAACTGGGCAGTGTGTATGCGACGCTGGGTTCGCGGGTGACGCTGGTCGAGATGACCCCGTCGTTTCTTCCCGGGGTGGACGAGGACCTGCGGAAGATCCTCGCCGAACGCGTGGGCGGGCTGTTTCACAAGAAGCTGTTCAATACGCGCGTGGAGAAGGTCAAAGAGGTCAAGAACGGCCTGCGGGTGACATTCAAGAGCGGGGAAGGGAAGGTATTCGAGGAGACCTTCGAGAAGGTGCTGACGTGCGTGGGCCGGACGCCCAATTCGAGCGGGCTGGGCCTCAATACCACCGAGGTCGAGCTGGACGAGCGGGGATTTGTGAAGGTGGATGCGCAGCGGCGGACGAACGTCCCGTCGATCTTCGCGATCGGCGACCTTGCGGGCAACCCGATGCTGGCGCACAAGGCGTCGCACGAAGGGCGCGTGGCGGCGGAGGTCATTGCAGGACACAACGCGGTGTTTGAGCCGCGCGCGATTCCCGCGGTGGTATTCACGGATCCCGAGCTGGCGTGGTGCGGCATCACGGAGACGCAGGCCCGGAACGAGGGGCGTCCGGTGAAGGTGGCGCGGTTTCCGTGGGGCGCCTCGGGGCGCGCGACCACGCTGAGCCGGCCGGACGGCCTGACGAAGCTCATCACGGATCCCGACACGGACCAGGTGCTCGGCGTCGGGATCGTGGGCACGGGCGCGGGCGAGCTGATCTCCCAGGGGGTGCTGGCGATCGAGATGGGCGCGACGGCCGAGGACATCGGGCTGAGCATCCACCCGCATCCTACATTGAGCGAGACCGTGATGGAATCGGCCGACATGATTTTCGGGCAGAGCGTGCACATGTACCGGCCGAAGGGGAAGGACAGCCCGCAGGCCTGACGCCTGCGCGGAAGGGTGGCGGGCGTGACCGACCGCGAGCGGTTTCTGGCGTGCGTGCTTGGGGAGCCGGTGGACCGGCCCCCGTACTGGCTGCGTTGGGGGCCGTGGGGGACGACCCTGGAGCGCTGGAAACGCGAGGGCGCGGATTTCGGCTTGCTGGGCGAGCCCCGGTTGCTGTTCGAGCCGGAGACGCCGCCCGTGCCGGTGCCCGGGTCTTTCGGGCCGTATCCCGCCTTTGAGGAGAAGACGCTCGAAGAGACCGGGGAATACCGCGTTTTCGTAGATCCCTGGGGCGTCACGCGGCGGGCCTTCAAACACCGGGAATCCATGCCGGAGTTCATCGACTTTCCCGTCAAGACCCGGTGCGACTGGGAACAGTACAAAGAGGAACGGCTGAATCCGGACGACGGCGGCCGCCTCGAGGGCCCGTGGCGCGACGCGCTGGCGGTATGGCCGGAACTGGGGTTCCCGATTCAGATGGGCGAGTTTCCGGATGTGGGGCTCTACGGCGGGTTGCGGTGGCTGCTGGGCGACGAAGAGTGCCTGGTCGCGTTCTGCACGGATCCCGATTGGGTGCATGAGATCATGGACCACCTGACGTCGTTGTATCTGACCGTTTTCGACAAGATGGTCCGGCTGGTCCGAATCGATGTGATTCACCTGTGGGAAGACCTCTGCGGACGGAACGGGCCGTTGATTTCGCCGCGGCAGTGGGAGGAATTCATGGGGCCGTGCTACCGCCGGATCGCGCGGTTTGCTCGGGAACATGACATTCGGGTGTTTTCGGTGGATACGGACGGCCAGCCGGACCTGATCATTCCCCCGATGCGGGCTGCCGGGGTGAATTTCCTGTGGCCGCTGGAGGTGGCCGCGGGATGTGATGTGAACGCCATGCGGGCAAAATACCCCGGCCTGGCCATGATGGGAGGCATTGACAAACGCGCGCTCGCGCAGGGGCCTGAGGCCATCGACGCCGAACTCGAACGGATCCGGCCCGCCGTGGCCGCGGGGCGGTACATTCCTGACCTCGACCACTCGGTGCCGGATGATGTTTCCTGGGCGAATTTCTGTTATTACGCCGAAGCGCTGAAACGCCTGGTCGGGGCGGGCTAAGCCCCGGTCTTCAGTGCCCCCCTGCCGGGCTCATGGAGGCCATGTGCCGGTCCGTGCAGCGCACTTACGTTCCGTCGGTTTGGGCGTAGCCTTCCTTGTCGCCGCAATCGAAATAATAGTTGTTTTCGGGTCCGAACCAGCCGATGGCGTGTTGCGCGTTGTTGCCGTCGTAGATGCTGCCGGCGGTCCACTCGAACTCTTCGCTGGAGATGTGGCCGTCGCACCAGACGACGTTGACGCGCCCGTTGTGGCGGAAATGCAGGCTGGGGGTGGCGAGTCCCCACTCGAGGTTGCCGGTGGGGTGGTCGCTGGTGACGAAGTGGGGCGGTTCCGCGAACCCGTATTCGACGATGATTCCCCCTTCTTTCGGCATGGCGCAGTCGGCGAACATGATGGTCTCGGAGGGCCGGAACACCCGCGAATCCATGGTGGTGAATTCGGGGGCGACCATGAAATCGACCCGGTAGTACGCGCCGCCGATGTAGTAGGCGTTGTAGCCGTATCCGCCGGTGCCGGATTCGAAGGCTTCAAACCCGACGTCGCCGCTGTCGCGGAACTCGGTGAACTCGGGGCATTCTTTGACGCGCCCGTCGGCCAGGTATTCGGCCAGGGGGCCCTTCTTCGAGTCGAAGGGCTGGTCGGTGGCCGGCCGGACGCCGTGCCAGCGGTGCAGGTTGCCTCCGGGGAGCCAGTTGTTGATGTCGAAGGCGGCGGGCACGTAGCAGCCGTTGTGCTCGTTGGCGTACATGGTGTTGGCGAGGTAGAGCTGCCGGAGGTTGTTGACGCACTGGACGCCGCGTGCCTGGGCGCGCGCCTTGCTGAGCGCGGGCAGGAGAATCGCGGCGAGAATGCCGATGATCCCGATGACGACCAGGAGTTCGATCAGGGTGAATCCGGAACGGGCGGCTGACACGGGGCGGGGGGCAGCGGGTCTCATAGCGCGTGAGGTCCTTTCCCGGGGACGCGATGCGTCCGCGGCAGTGGCGACGCACACCAGACAGGCGGCACGCCGGGAATGGCATCGGGGAAAGGAAGGGAAGGAAGCGTAACGGGCATTCCTGCGCAACCCTCTCCGCGAAGTTGCCGCATGTGATCGTGTGCCCGTGGGCAGGTCTTCTGGCTTCCGGTTCGTCCTACTGGCCGCGCCTTCCCATCTCGATGGAGACAGTGGCAATGCCGCGGCGTTGGTCCCCGGTTACAGCAGCGCGTCTGCGACGGATTTTCACCGTGCTTCCCTGTGCCCACGCGCCGGGTTCATCTGTACCGAAGGAAGTATAGGGAAGACGGGAGATTTGGTCAAGGTCTCGAAAGCACGGTGTCAAAACTCGTTAAAAATGTCCCATTCCGGACTCGTCAGACCGCCATGCGGGCACGGGAGATTTCCCGGGGATCGTGGCGGGTTTTCCGAGCCGAGCCGAGCCGAGCCGAGTTGACATTCGGGGTTTTTCTGAAATATTGTAAGGGATTGGCGTGTTAAAGCAGGTTAGGCGCAGGTGTGCATTGAGGCCCCTGAAACGCGGGGGCGGACGGTGGTCCTTTCCTGGCGATATCGTTTTCTTGACATGGGTTCCGTGATTTGGTATGTTTCTTGTTTGTGCCGCTTAGGCGAAGTGTGTCTTCGAGAAGAATCCCATAACGTCACGCTCCCGTAAACCGTTCGTTCGCACCGGTGCGGAACGGTCTACGGGACCTGAAGAAGGGTATTCGTATGGCTGTTGCTCCCGACCAATCGATCGATCGCCCCTCGTTAGGCCGTGTTCCGGACGCGGTGGAACTCCCGGATCTGATTGAGATCCAGACGAAATCCTACTCGGACTTTCTGCAATGGGATGTTCCTCCGGACGAGCGTGAACTGAAAGGCTTGCAGGAAGTCTTCATGGACGTGTTTCCGATTTCCTCGCCGGACGGGTTGACGCGCCTGGAGTTTGTGCATTATTCGTTTGCGCCGCCGAAGTACACGGTACTGGAATGCCAGGAGCGCGGTCTGACGTACGCGGCGTCGCTGAAGGCGCTTCTTCGCCTTGTAAAGTACGAAGAGGTCGGCACTTCGAACGAATTGCGCGAGCAGATGATGGTGGAGCAGGAGGTGTTTCTCGGGGAGCTCCCGATGATGACGCCGACGGGCACGTTCATCGTGAACGGCGCGGAGCGCGTGATTGTCAGCCAGCTTCACAAATCGCCGGGCGTGTCGTTTGAGACGAAGGTGCATCAGAACGGGAAGGTATTGCTGACGGCGCGGATCATCCCGTACCGGGGCGCGTGGCTGGAGTTCGAGTATGACGTCAACGACATCATCTGGCTGACGATCGACCGGCGGTCGAAGATTCTGGCCACGTCGTTTCTCCGCGCGTTCGGGATCGAGGAAAACGACGCCATCCTGAAGCTGTTTTACCGGACGGAGCCGGTCACGCTGGGCCGGACGCGGGTCAAGATCGGCACCAAGTCGCATGCGCCGGAGGATCTGGTCGGGCGGACGCTCGCCGAGGACGTGGTAGACCCCGAGACGGGCGAGATCCTGGTGGACGCGGCGGAGGAACTGACGGACGCGGCGGTGGACCGCCTGATGGTTTCGCACGTGAAAGAGTTTCACGTGATCGTGGAAGAGGATCTGGCGCACGACCCGTCGATCGCGCAGACCCTGACGCTGGATCCGAGCCAGACGCAGGAAGACGCGTACCGCGAGGTGTATGCGCGCATCCGGCCGGGGGACCCGGCGACGGACGCAACGACGCGGTCGTTTTTCCAGCGGATGTTTTTTGATGCGAGCCGGTACGATTTCGCGCCGGTAGGGCGGTACAAAATCAACCGCAAGCTGGGGCTGGAGATCCCGCAGGAGACGAAGACCCTCACGCAGGAAGACGTGGTGGCGACGCTGCAGTACCTGGTGAAGCTGCGGAGCGGCGAGGGGGTGCTGGACGACATCGATCACCTGGGCAACCGGCGGGTGCGCGCGGTGGGCGAATTGCTGGCGAATCAGGTGCGGATCGGGCTGGTCCGGATGGAACGGACGGTTCGCGAGCGGATGAACTTCCAGGACGACGAACAGTTGAGCCCGCAGAACCTGGTGAATCCGAAACCGGTCAGCGCGGTGATCAAGGACTTTTTCGGCCGGAGCCAGCTCTCGCACTTCATGGACCAGATCAACCCGCTGGCGGAACTGACGCACAAGCGGCGGCTGAGCGCGCTGGGGCCGGGCGGTCTGAGCCGGGAACGCGCGGGGTTCGAGGTGCGCGACGTGCACGCCACGCATTACGGCCGCATCTGCCCGATCGAGACGCCTGAAGGCCCGAACATCGGTCTGATGGCCTCGCTGTCGACCTATGCGCGCATCAATGAGTATGGCTTCCTCGAGACGCCGTACCGGAAAGTCGAGCACGGGCGCGTGACCGATCAGGTCGAGATGCTGTCGGCCTATGACGAGGACAATTACATCATCGCGCAGGCGAACGCGCCGCTGGACAAGCGGGGCAAGTTCGTGAACCCGACGGTGCTGTCGCGGCACCGCGGAGATTTCCCCCAGGCCGAGCCGGGCGAAGTGGACTACATGGACATTTCGCCGAAGCAGCTCGTGAGCGTGGCGGCGGCGCTGATCCCGTTCCTGGAACATGACGACGCCAACCGCGCGCTGATGGGCTCGAACATGCAGCGCCAGGCGGTGCCGCTGTTGAAGACCGAAGCGCCCGTGGTGGGCACGGGCCTGGAACGGGTCACGGCGAAGAACGCGGGCACGGTGGTCAAGGCGGACCGGTCGGGCGTGGTGGAGTACGCGGACAGCGATGTGATCCGCATCCGCCACACGAAGCGCGGTCAGGGTCCGGACGAGAATCCGTTCCGTTCCGAGGAGGATGTCTACCGCCTGAAAAAGTACACGCGTTCGAACCAGAACACGTGCATCAACCAGAAGCCGATCGTGAGCAAGGGCGACAAGGTCGATGCGGGCGAAATCGTCGCGGACGGGCCGGCGACGGACGGCGGAGAACTCGCGCTCGGCCGCAACGCGCTGGTGGCGTTTCTGCCGTGGGAAGGCTACAACTTCGAGGACGCGATCCTGATCAGCGAGGAACTGGTGAAGGAAGACGCGTTCACGTCGATCCATATCCAGGTGTTTGAGCTGGAAGCGCGCGACACGAAGCTGGGACCGGAAGAGATCACGCGCGACATTCCGAACGTGAGCGAGGACGCGCTGCGGAATCTCGACGAGTCGGGCATCGTGCGGCTGGGCGCGAAGGTGAAGCACGGCGACATCCTGGTGGGCAAGGTCACGCCGAAGGGCGAGACGGAACTGGCCCCGGAGGAAAAGCTGTTGCGAGCCATCTTCGGGGAAAAGGCCGAGGACGTCCGGGACGCGTCGCTGACGGTTCCGCCGGGGGCCGAGGGCGTCGTGGTCGACGTGCGGGTATGCAGCCGCCGCGAAAAGACCGACACCGGTTCGCGCGGGGCGGTTTCCGCGCAGGTCGCGAAGGTGAAGCGCGAATACCAGGAGCGGATTAACGAGATTCGCGAGACGTTCGTGAAACTGTTGAAAGACGAGATGCTCGGCCTCAAGATTCTGGAGGACGTGGTTGATCACAAGACCGACGAGCTGGTGCTCGAGAAGGGCAAGAAGCTCAAGGTCTCTCATCTGGAAAAGGCCGATTACGGCGTGCTGGCGCGTCTGCGGGTCGACGACAAGAAACTGCAGCAGAAGGTGACGCGCCTGGTGAACATGGCGGCGATGGAAGAGGCGAAGCTGATCGCGTTCCGGGACAGCCAGATCGAGATGCTGCGCAAGGGCGACGAGCTTCCTCCGGGCGTGATCAAGCTGGTGAAGGTTTTCGTCGCGACGAAGCGGCGCCTGTCGGTGGGCGACAAAATGGCCGGCCGCCACGGGAACAAGGGCGTCATCGCGAAGATCCTGCCGGTGGAAGACATGCCGTACCTGCCGGACGGGACGCCGGTGCAGCTCGTCCTGAACCCGCTGGGCGTGCCCTCGCGCATGAACGTGGGGCAATTGCTCGAAACAACGCTCGGGTGGGCGGCGCGCGTGCTGGGCATGAAGGTGGCGACGCCGGTGTTCAACGGCGCCTCGGAGGGCCTGATCGCCGACTATATGAAGAAGGCGGGACTGCCGGAAGATGGGAAGATCGAGTTGCGCGACGGCCGCACGGGGAAACCGTTCGATCAGCTGGTGACGGTCGGCTATCTGTACATGATGAAGCTGAACCACCTGGTGGACGACAAGATTCATGCGCGCGCGATCGGGCCGTATTCGCTGGTGACGCAGCAGCCGCTGGGCGGCAAGGCGCAGTTCGGCGGCCAGCGGTTCGGCGAAATGGAGGTGTGGGCGCTTCAGGCGTACGGCGCCGCGTACACGCTTCAGGAATTGCTGACGATCAAGTCGGACGATATTCAGGGCCGCACCAAGGCCTACGAGGCCGTGGTGAAAGGCGACCGGGATGTGGATCCGGGGACGCCCGAATCGTTCAACGTGCTGGTGCGTGAGATGCAGTCGCTCTGTCTGGATGTGATCAAGCTCGCACGCGTTGAGGATGGCACCGACGCGGACGAAGACGAAGAAGAGCTGGAGGGCTAAACCTTGGCCAAGTATGTTCCCACGACGAGTGAACGGTTTGATGCGCTGCAGATCCGCCTGGCTTCCCCGGAAGAGATCCTGAAGTGGTCCCGCGGGGAGGTCAAGAAGCCGGAGACGATCAATTACCGGACGTTTAAACCGGAGAAGGACGGCCTGTTCTGCGAACGCATTTTCGGCCCGGTGAAGGACTGGGAATGCGGCTGCGGCAAATACAAGAAGGTGAAGCACCGCGGCATCACGTGCGACCGCTGCGGCGTGGAGATCACGGAATCGAAGGTGCGCCGGGAGCGGATGGGATGCATCAAACTCGCGGTGCCGGTGACGCACATCTGGTTTTTCAAGACGACGCCCAGCTCGATCGGCAATCTGCTTGATCTGTCGATCCGGGTGCTGGAACGGATTATCTATTTCGAGAACTACGTGGTCATTGATCCCGGCGATACGAGCCTGGAGAAGATGAAGACCCTCACGGAAGACGAGTACCAGGACGCGCGCGAGGAATGGGGCGACCGGTTCGTGGCCAAGATGGGCGCGGAAGCGATCAAGATGCTTCTGGAAGAGATCGACATTGACGCCCTGAGCGCCGAGCTGCACAGCCAGGTCACGGCCACCAATTCGATGCAGGCGCGGGCCAAGGCAATCAAGCGGCTGAAGGTCGTGGAAGCCCTGCGGAAGTCGGGGAACAATCCGGCGTGGATGGTGCTGGACGTGGTGCCGGTGATTCCGCCGGATCTGCGCCCGCTGGTGCCGCTGGAAGGCGGCCGCTATGCGACGAGCGACCTGAACGATTTGTACCGGCGCGTGATCAACCGCAACAACCGGTTGAAGCGCCTCATCGAGCTGCGCGCGCCCGAGGTGATCCTGCGCAACGAGAAGCGGATGCTTCAGGAAGCGGTGGACGCGCTGTTTGACAACGGCCGCCACGGTCGGACGGTGCTGGGCGCCGGGAACCGGCCGCTGAAATCGCTCAGCGACATGCTGAAGGGCAAGCAGGGGCGGTTCCGCCAGAATCTGCTCGGGAAACGCGTGGATTATTCGGGACGTTCGGTGATTGTGGTAGGTCCCGAACTGAAACTGCATCAGTGCGGTCTTCCGAAGAAGATGGCCCTGGAGCTGTTCGAACCGTTTATCATCCGGGAGCTGAAAGAGCGGGGCATCGCCTCGACCATCAAGGCGGCGAAGCGGACGATCGCGATGGGCCGCGAAGAGGTATGGGACATTCTGGACGAGGTGATCAAGGATCACCCGGTGTTGCTGAACCGCGCCCCGACGCTGCACCGGTTGGGCATCCAGGCGTTCGAGCCCGTGTTGATCGAGGGCAAGGCGATCCGGATTCACCCGCTGGTGTGCGCGGCGTTCAACGCGGACTTTGACGGCGACCAGATGGCGGTGCACGTGCCGCTGATGCCGGTGGCGCAGCTCGAAGCGCGCCTGCTGATGCTTTCGTCGACGAACATTTTCTCGCCGTCGACGGGCCGCCCGATCACGACGCCGAGCCAGGATATCGTTCTGGGCATTGCGTACATTACGAAAGCGCGCGACGGAGCGCGCGGCGAGTGGCTGGCGGCATGGAGCGGCCCGGACGGCACAATCCTCAACCCGGGAAAAGTGTACCCGGACACGGAATCGGTGCTGGTGGCGTACGACCTGGGCGAGGTGGATCTGCACGCGCGGATCAAGGTGTGGTACGAGGGCGCGATCGTCGACACGACCGTCGGGCGGGTGATCTTCAAAGAGTCGCTTCCGAAAGAGATCACGCTGCACGACGTGAACAAGGAACAGGCGCAGGGGACGATCGGCGACATCATCGCGGCGTCTTATCTGAAGCATGGCCACAACAAAACGGTGGCCCTGCTGGATGCCTTGAAGCGCACGGGATTCAAATACGCGACGCTGGCGGGCCTGTCGATTGGCGTGCGGGACCTTGTGGTGCCGGAGGTCAAGCGCGAGTTGATCCAGCGGGCGAAGGATTCGGTGGCGCGCATCGACGAGATGTATCAGAACGGTCTGATCACGGAAGGCGAGCGCTACAACAAAGTCATCGACGAATGGACAACGGCGACCGAGTCGCTCACGGCGGCGATGCTGAAGGATCTCGACAAGAACGAGCAGGGTTTCAGCGGAATCAACCTGATGCTGAAATCGGGCGCGCGCGGCAACAAGCAGCAGATTCGCCAGCTGGCGGCAATGCGCGGCCTGATGGCCAAGCCGTCGGGCGATATCATTGAATCGCCGATCACGTCGAACTTCCGCGAAGGCTTGACGGTGCTGGAGTATTTCATTTCGTCGCACGGCGCGCGCAAAGGCCTGGCGGACACGGCGCTGAAGACGGCGGACGCGGGCTATCTGACGCGGCGTCTGGTGGACGTGGCGCAGGACGTGGTCATTGAGGAAGAGGATTGCGGCACGCTGAACGGCGTGTGGGTGGAATCGCTGATGGACGGCGGCGAAGTCGTGCAGAAGCTGGAAGAGCGCATCGTGGGCCGCTTCCCGCTCGATGACATCACGGTGCCGGGGGAGAGCGAGCCGATCGTCCGCGCGGATGAAGAGATCGATGAAACCAAGGCGGACATTATCGCGGAAAAGGGCATCCCGGGCTTGCGCATCCGGTCGGTTTTGACGTGTGCCTCGAAGCGCGGCGTGTGCGCGCGGTGTTACGGGCGCAACCTGGCGACGGGCAAAATGGTGGAGATGGGCGAAGCGGTGGGCATTGTCGCGGCGCAGTCCATCGGCGAACCGGGCACGCAGCTGACGATGCGCACGTTCCATATCGGCGGCGCGGCGAGCCGGCAGGTGGAGTCGAGCGAGGTCCGCGTGGCGGACGACGGCAGGCTGGAGTTCCGCAACGTGCGCACGGCGAAGAACCGGGACGGCCGGCTGGTCGTGGTGAACCGCGGCGGCGAGGTTGCGTTGCTGGACGATGAAGGGAAAGAGGTCCAGCGGTACGCGATGCCGTCGGGCGCGTTGCTGCACGTCGAAAACGGGGCCAGTGTCAAGAAGGGCAAGCTCCTTTTCGAAGCGGATCCCTACAACGTGTCGATCGTGGCGGAGGCCGCGGGTACGGTGCACCTGGAGGGCATGGTTGAAGGCATTACGATGCGCAGAGACATCAACCCGGACACGGGCCTGGAAGAGCGCATCGTTACGGATCACAAGCAGGACCTGCATCCGCAGATCACGATTCTGGGGCAGGAAAATGAAGTGCTGGCGTATGCGACGATCCCGGGGCAGACCCACGTGCTGGTCGCCGACGGCGCGAAAGTGCAGGCAGGCGATTTGCTGGCGAAAACCCCCAGGCAGTTCAGCAAGGTGTCGGATATCACCGGCGGTCTGCCCCGCGTAGCGGAGTTGTTCGAGGCGCGGCAGCCCAAGGATCCGGCGGTGATCAGCCACATTGACGGTATTGTGGAACTGGGCGGCGCGACGAAGGGCATGCGCAAGGTCCGGATCATTCCTCCCGTGGGCAAGGAACGGGAGTACACGATACCGCCGGGCAAGCACCTGAACGTGCAGGCGGGCGACCGCGTGTACGCGGGCCAGCGGTTGACCGACGGCCCGGTGATCCCGCAGGACATCCTGGAGGTGCAGGGCGAAGATGCGCTTCGCAAGTACCTCCTTGACGAGATTCAGCAGGTGTACCGCCTGCAGGGCGTGCGGACGAATGACAAGCACATCGAGGTGATCATCCGCCAGATGCTGCGCAAGGTGAAGATTAAGGACAACCCGGGCGACACCCCGTTCCTCGCGCACGAGGAGGTGGACCGGATCCGGTTCCAGGAGATCAACCAGCAGGTGGTGGCGAAGGGGGGGATTCCCGCCGAGGCCGAACCGATCCTGCAGGGGATTACGAAAGCGGCGCTGAGCACGGAGAGTTTTTTCGCGGCGGCGTCGTTCCAGCAGACGACGCGCGTGTTGACCGACGCGGCGCTGTCGGGCAAACGCGATTATTTGCGCGGTCTGAAAGAGAACGTGATTATCGGCCACCTGATTCCGGCCGGAACGGGCAGCCGCCACTATCAGAACGCGCAGGCGGTGGTGATGGAGGGCGCCGCGGAGGACTTCGCGGAAGAGCTTGAGGTGAGTCCGGCGACGGATGAGTCGGACCTCGACGAGGCGGAGGATGCCCTCGCGTAAGCGCTCCGGCGAATGCCGGGCGCGGGTGTGTTGAAATGGTTGACTTGCCGGTATTTGTGTGCTAAACTTACCGGCCGCTGTCTACCAGGAGTGTTGTGCACGGTAAGCGGTGCAACGTGTCTGCTTCCGGAAGCGCGGCATGTGCTCTAAAGTACGATATAGCAAGGAGAAAGGTTTTGCCGACGATTAACCAGCTCGTGCGTCATTGCCGGAAGCGCAAGGTAAACAAGACGAAGTCTCCGGCCCTGAAAGGGAGCCCGCAAGCATCGGGCACCTGCACGCGCGTGTACACGATGACCCCGAAGAAACCGAATTCGGCGCTTCGGAAGGTGGCCCGCGTGCGTTTGAAGAACGGTATGGAGGTCGCCTCGTACATCCCGGGTATCGGGCATAACCTGCAGGAACACTCGCAGGTGATGATTCGCGGGGGCCGTGTGAAAGACCTCCCCGGCGTGCGGTATCACCTGATTCGCGGCGTGCTGGACGCGAGCGGCGACTTGGGCGGCTCGGCGAGCCTGAAGGAAGAAAACGGCAAGCCCATTCACAATGGACGCTGGGTGAGCCGTTCGAAATACGGGGTCAAGAAACCCAAGGTGTGAGTGAGCGCCGCGCCGTTCCCGGCGCGGGCAGGCAGCAACTAGAAGCATGAGGCGCGCCGTCTCGCGGCGAGACGGCGTCAAGACTGAAGGGATAGGCGTTTCCAATGCCAAGACGACGCGAGGTTCCCAAGCGGGTTCTGCTTCCGGATCCGAAGTACAAGAGCCCTCTGCTGGCGAAGTTCATCAACACGGTAATGGTGTGCGGGAAGAAGAGCGTGGCCGAGAGCAGTGTGTACGGCGCGCTGGAGATTCTGAAGAAGAAGCTTCCCAACGAGGATCCCATCAGGGTCTTCGAGACGGCCATTGACAACGCCAAGCCCTTGCTTCAGGTGAAATCGCGGCGCGTAGGCGGCGCGACGTACCAGGTGCCGGTGGAGATCGCGCCGGCGGTGCGGACGGCGCTGGCGTTTCGCTGGGTCATCGAATTTTCGCGCAAACGCGGCGAGAAAACGATGGCGGAACGCCTGGCGGCGGAACTGCTGGATTGCTTCAACCGGCAGGGAAACACGATCAAACGGCGCGAGGATACGCACCGGATGGCGGAGGCCAACAAGGCCTTTGCCCACTTGCGGTTCTAGGTTGGCCCGGTCCAGTACGGCCGGCGGGTGTGTGCGGATAGTGACGGCGCGTTGTGCCGGGGGCATCTTGTGCCCCGCGGCGGACAGCGCCTGAGCCTATAGACGAGTGCGGCGAGGCGCGTGGTGCGCCCGGGCGTTTAAAGTTGAATCAGCCAACGCATCATCAGGAACAGTTGGGTGATACGAGAACGAACCAGTGAAAACGCACGTAGGACAGAAGAGCGTGGAGGCCCGGGTGAGTCGGCACGCCGATTCGCTGCCGGTCGTTCTATAGCTCTTCGAAAGGAGTCCAATGTCTCGGCGTTTTGCACTGGAAAAGACTCGTAACATCGGCATTGCCGCGCACATCGACGCGGGCAAGACGACCGTGACCGAGCGAATTCTGTTCTACTCGGGCCGGGTTCATCGTATGGGGGAAGTCCATGACGGGACCACGACGATGGACTTTATGGCCCAGGAGCGCGAGCGGGGCATCACGATCATGTCGGCAGCGACCGCGTGTACGTGGCAAGGGCATCGGATCAATATCATTGACACGCCCGGCCACGTGGATTTCACCGCGGAGGTTGAACGGAGTCTTCGTGTGCTCGACGGGGCCGTGGCGGTGTTTTGCGCGGTAGCAGGCGTGCAATCGCAGTCGGAGACGGTCTGGCGCCAGGCGTTGCGGTATGGAGTCCCCCGGATTGCTTTCATAAACAAGATGGATCGTGTAGGGGCGGACTTCAACCACGCGGTGGAGAGCATGCGGGTGCGGCTCGGTGCGCATCCGGTGCCGCTTCAGATGCCCGTGGGCAGTGAAGCGGACTTTCGCGGGATTGTCGATCTTGTCCGAATGCGGCTGATATCGTGGCGAGGCGAAGGGGCCGAATGCGAGCAGGTGATTACGGAGGTTCCTCCGGAACTGCTTGCGGAGGCCGAATCGGCGCGTCACGATGTCCTGGAAGCCGCGGCGGAATCGGACGAAGGGGTGATGGAGAAGTACGTCCATGAGGAGCCCATCACCGTGGAGGAACTGCTCGCCGGCCTGCGCAAAGGCACGGTCGACGGCCGTTTCTGCCCCGTATTCTGCGGTTCGGCCCTGAAGAACAAGGGAACGCGCCTGCTTCTGGACGCCGTTGTGGACTATCTGCCGTCGCCCACGGATGTGCCGGCGGTGATGGGGCACAAACCGGGCTATCCGGAGAAGGAAGTCGTCCGGCATCCATCGGATGATGACCCGTTTTCGGCCCTGGCGTTTAAGATCCTGACCGATCCGCACGTGGGCCGCTTGACCTTCATCCGGGTCTACTCGGGGGTGGTCAAATCGGGCCAGCAGGTCTTGAACACGCGGACCGGCCGGAAGGAACGGCTGGGCCGGCTGCTGGAGATGCACGCGGATGAGCGTACGGATCTGGATGAGCTGCGCGCGGGCGATATTGGCGCCGTAATCGGGGCCAAGAACACGGTCACCGGCGATACGCTGTGCGACTCGGCCAAGCCCGTGGAATTGATGCGCGTGGACTTTCCGGAACCGGTGGTTCACGTGGCGATCGAGCCGCGCACGAAAGCGGACCAGGACAAACTGTCCGAGTCGTTGCAGAAGCTCTCCGAAGAAGACCCGACCTTTCAGGTCCGGGTCAACGAGGAGACCGGGCAGACGATCATCGCGGGCATGGGTGAGCTTCATCTGGAGATCATCATCGACCGGATGCGGCGTGAGTTCGGCGTGGCGGCGAATGTCGGGAAACCGGTGGTGGCGTATCGCGAGAGCATCCGGGAGCGGACCACGGCCCGAGTGCGGTTTGCGCGCCAGACGGGCGGCCGGGGCCAGTTCGCGGAAGTGGAGATGGCCTTCGAGCCCGGCGAGAAGGGGTCGCATTTCGTGTTCGAAAATGCGACGGTGGGCGGCACCGTGCCGCGGGAATTCGTTCCCGCGGTCGAGAAGGGCGCCCGGGAAGCGCTGGAATCGGGCATTGTGGCCGGGTATCCGGTGGCCGATGTGAAGGCCATCCTGCTGGATGGCGCGTTTCACGAGGTGGATTCGTCGGACCTGGCGTTCCAGACGGCGAGTTCGATGGCGACGCGGCAGGCGATTCCGAAAGGACGCCCGGTGCTGCTGGAGCCGGTAATGCGGGTCGAGGTGATGTGCCCGGACGAATACACCGGCGACGTGGTCATGGATTTCGGCGGACGCCGCGGCCGCATCGACCAGATGCATCTGGAAGGGAAAGCGCGGACGATTCTGGCGCATGTGCCGCTGGCGGAGATGTTTGGCTATGCCAACGACATCCGTTCGCGGACGCAGGGCCGGGTGTCGCACAGTATGGAGTTTTCGCATTACGAAGAGGTGCCGGCGAACATTGCCAACGCCATTATGGAACACGCGGGCGGAACGTTCCGCTTTGAATAGATACAACGAAGTACGAAAGACGGACACGGCGTAGCATAAAGGCCTGAGAGGTCGAGCAGCCCGAAGCAATCGAAGGAGAGAGCGATGGCCAAGCAGAAGTTTGAGCGGACAAAGCCGCACGTGAACATTGGTACGATTGGACACGTGGACCACGGGAAGAC